>Ga0115851_100712_pt1 | contig 15967 bp, 10 predicted proteins | sample InSIn2gowninarea_FD_83865 | JGI IMG/M metagenome (GOLD analysis project Ga0115851, IMG submission 83865)
TGGTGGGAAACCTACTGCGAGCAGAAGGATGAAAATACCGACTCACTATTTTCAGCTGCACCCACTTGGAATTCATTCCGGGATGCCATCAAGGAGCAGTACTACCCTGTCGGAACCTATGAGGATGAATACATAAAGTGGACCACGCTGCGGCAGGGAAGGGACCAAGATGTGTCGGAGTTCACCAATCTTTTCCATACCCTTCGCACAAAGTTGGGTATCAAGGATACAGAGCAGCATTTGATACTCAAATACGGCAGCTGCTTGCAAAAGTACATCCAAGAAGAAATAGAATTCTTGAACATCTCCTCGCTTGGCACAGCATACCGATATGCTATCAAGGTCGAGCAGAAGTTTAAACAAAAGAAGCGCGACTTTGGATCTGCGAATCTAAAGCAAGGGAAAGGTACCCCTAAACCATAGAACAAAGGACAAAGCCAAGGCGGGATAGCCCAAGACAACCAGCCAAAGCTGCAAGCAAAGAACAGCGCCACAAAGCCAAAAAAGGACATGGGAAAATGGTGTGAGTTCCATAAGAGCTCCACTCACAACACAAGTGAGTGTCGGGCCAAGAAGTCACTGGTGGCTGAGCTAAAGGTTTCAGAATCAAATGCATGTTCTGACTCTGAGTCAGAACCTGACAAAGAGAATGACAAAGGGAAGCAAATCATTGATGCGGATCCCAGTGCGACTGTTGCTACTGCCAAGATCCAGAAAAATGAACCTGAAGATCCAGAGGAGGAGGAGCGTCTTTTCCACTCCCAGATGTGGGTAAAAGGCTCCCTGCTATAGTTCATTGTCGATAGCAGGAGCCAAAAGAACCTCATTTCGGCAGAGGTCGTGAAACGGTTGGGCTTACCAACCACAGCACATCCACAACCATACACCATCGGGTGGCTTCACCAAGGACGGGATCTTCGCGTGAGCCAGCAGTGTCACCTTCCATACAACATCAAGCCCTTCACAGATGAGGTATTATGTGACATTGCTCCCCTTGAAGTTTGTGATGTATTATTAGGACAACCATACTTGTGGAAGCGACATATTGTGTATGAATCAAGGCCCCATGTTGTTATCATTACATTGGGAAATAAGTTGTACAGGATACCAGAGGTAGCACCACCTACCGCCATCTCCTTGATCACTGCAAAAAAATGCAGTAAGCTCATTTCGCAAACCGGGAAATTTGATTTCCTGACGATACTCCCTCAAGGAAAGAAGAAGACAGTGGCCATGACCTCCAGACAGGGCCCCTCTACACAACAGCTAGGCAGACTACGAGGACATCTTCACCTCCCCTGCAGGGGTTCCTCTGCACTCTCAGGTCAAGCACTCCATCGATCTGACCCCAGGTGTTTCGCTACCCAATGGACCAATTTATCGGTGCTCTGTTCTGGAGAATGATGAAATCAAGAGGCAGATTCAGGAGCTGCTACAGAAAGGTCACATCCGTCCGAGTTCATCACCTTGTGGGAGCCCAATCGTGTTGGTACAGAAGAAGGATGGGACTTGGAGACTCTGTATTGACTATCGGCTGAACAAGATCACTGTCCATAATAGGTACTCGATCCCGCGGATTGATGACCTCCTGGACCAACTAAAGGGGGCAAAATATTTCAGCAAGATCGATCTGAAGTCAGGATATCACCAAGTGCTAATCGAACCCTCTGATGTGTGGAACACTACCTTCAAAGCCAAGGAGGGCCTTTTCGAATGGTTGGTGATGCCTTTCGGATTGACGAATGCCACGGCAACCTTCATGAGGCTAATGGATGACATCTTGCGTCCATTCACCAACTCATTTGTAGTGGTATACTTGGATGACATTATGATCTTCAGTCAGAGTTGGGAAGAGCACCTCCACCACATCCGACAGGTACTCCAAACACTACGGCAACACAAGCTATGTGCCAATTTGGAGAAATGCACTTTTGGCATGACCCAGGTTCAATATCTGGGAAACATTATTGATGAACAGGGGGTGCATGTGGATCCAGCCAAGATCCAAGTCATTCGGGATTGGCCATCCCCAACCACTCTGAAAAAACTCCGCAGGTTTCTAGGTCTTGCCAACTTTTACCGCAGGTTCGTGTTGGGGTTTTCTCATATCACTTGGCCCTTGAGTCAAGTCACCAAGGGAGGAGCGAAAGCGAAATTTTTTTGGTCTGAATCTCAACAGAAGGCATTCATAGAGTTGAAAGATCGACTCTGCACAGCACCCATGCTCGAGTTACCAGATTTACAACAACCATTTGAGGTTGAGACAGATGCCTTTGACTATGCTATTGGGGCAGTCCTTACTCAACACGGGCATCCAGTGGCATATCACAGTGAAACACTTTTAGACATAGTCCGGAAGTATCCCACTTATGATAAAGAGATGTATTCCATTGTGCAGGCTTGTCAACAATGGAAGCATTACATTTTGGGGAAGGAAACGGTCATCCACACATACCACCAACCCCTGCAGTTCATAGAGACCCAAGGGAAATTGTAGAATGATCGCCATCAGAAGTGGTCTACATACCTGCAACAGTTCCATTTGAATATCAAGTATAAGAAGGGCAGCACCAATAATGTTGCAGATTGCCTCAGTCGACCACCGATCATGGCATTAACCACTGTGCTCAACTCTTGTGGGCACGAGACTTCTGATTGGCCACATCTCTATAAAAGTGACCCAGAATTCGGCCACACATACCAGACACTCTTGGAGGGTCGGCATGTTCCAGATTTTCACCTCCAGGATGCCTTGTTATGCCATCTGGGTCACCTTTGTGTTCCTTCAAGCGAGCGTGCCAAGATGATTTGGGAAGCACACTATAGTCGAGCTGCTGGTCATTTCGGGGTTGAGAAAACGGTGGCAGTGCTGCAAAAGTATTTCTATTGGCCGAATCTTTGACAGGATGTTGGGAAGTACATCAGATCATGTATTGCCTGTGCCATTGCCAAACCGACCATCAAGAAGCAAGGCCTCTATACCCCACTACCTACCCCTAGCCAACCTTGGGAATCCATCTCCATGGATTACATGTTCGGCCTTCCTTCCACTAAGCATGGAAATGACTGTGTTTTTGTGGTCGTCGACAGGTTCTCGAAGATGGCCATCATGGCGGCCTGCAAGAAGAACATCACAACAGAAGCCACTGCTAAACTCTTCTTTGAACGAGTGTGGGTGCACTTTGGGATCCCACAGTCTATCATCTTAGATCAGGATAGTCGGTTCCTCAGTACATTTTGGTCCAGGCTCTGGTCAATGCTAGACACCAAACTCACTAAGTCCACAGCCTTCCATCCTCAAACTGATGGCCAGACAAAGGTTGTCAATAGGATGATTGTACACATTCTACGCATGTACAACTCAAAGCATCCACACACATGGGACGAGAGCCTCCCCTATGTTCAGCACAACTACAACCGAGCTCTTCACAGCTCCACTGGCCACAACCCTTTTCAGGTGGGCTTGGGATTCTAGCCATTATGCCCCATTGATGTGGCCATGCCATTTGCAGCTACTCACACAGATTCGACTCATGTCCAGTCCGAAACAAACAAGGCAACCAGCTTCATTGAGCACATCCAACATATTCGCCAGCAGGTCCATGACATTCTGGAGAAATCAAATGCCAAGTTCAAGCAGCGACATGATCAACATCAAGTACCACACAAGTTCCAGGTGGGTGACAAAGTCTGGTTGCATTTGCAAAAGGAACGCCTTACTGGAGCCTATCGGAAACTAAGGCCACTCCGATATGGTCCCTACACCATTACTAAGGCTATGGGAGACAATGCATTTGAATTTAGCATTCCCCCATTCCTTGGCCTACACCCAGTGTTCAATGTGGACCGCCTTCGGCCATACTTTCCACCATTACTAGACACATCCGACATTGCAGAACAACTCACACCCATAGAATTAAATCCAGATTGCATGGAACAAGCTACAACTGATCGAATCATGGACACACAGATTAAGAATACTCGCCAACAGAATATTCAACTGTATCGAGTTGTCAAACTAGGCCAACTCCTTGACAATGGCAAGTGGCTCACCAGGGACCAAGTTTAGCAAAAGTTTCCCCATCTCATGGAGGAACTCAATGCAATGGGGACCATTGCTTCCTAAGGGGGGAGGAATGATCCAAGTGGATATTGGTGGCCACCTGCCAAGTCCACCTGGACCCCCACCATTGTTCCTCTCAGCATTTTCAGTTTCCTTAATTATAGCGCAGTTTACTATTTTTAGCAGTTTTTCAGGTCCTAAACTTCCGGAGCCGTTTTGAGGCCCTAAACGATGTTTTTGGGAAATCTACTGTCAACGATTTTTATGATAAAAATCGTCTTTTTTGTCGTAGTCCTCGGAGAGATCTTTCCAATGGGCTATCATGCGCATCAAACGGAGATAATACGACCAATTCGCGACCCCGGGAAGTTGGTTGTCCAACTCACCCAAACGGGGCCCACAATTTGGTGTTTCATCTTCTAGGGTTAGGTTTTGGGATGTGAAGGGTTTTCCAGTGTTTCTCAATAATAAATAGGCCTTCAAGCCTCATTGTAACACAGTTCAGAATAGTTCAGAGGCATGTAGCCACCACATCTCTTCTCAGAGATAAGCTACCATCGCCCTAGCTGGTTTATTTCCATTATCGTCTGTAAGCATATTTCAGTATTTTATATTAATGAAATGAAGTATTATTTCCACTTCATATCTGTGTTTATGGTTATTTCTGTAATTTGTTGCATTCCTGTTTAAATCCGGATCACTTGTTAAGGGATGGATCACCCGAGGGACTGAGAAGCAGAGAAGGGGATGCTTGAACTTGAAAGGTGGGTGACTCTACTGAAAGGGGATAACCGAATTTCCCGAGGAACAAGAAAGCAAAGAAGGAAAGGCCGGAATATAAATAGGTTTTTGGTCATGGGAATAGCTTATTGGAATCAAAAGCAAATTGGGGATGTACCCAGTAGCAATGAGTCAAGAATTATTCATTGAAGGAACAAAGAGCTCAAGATAGTAGCACTGGACATTTGAGGTAGATAGCACTCCAATGACAAGAATAATCTAAATTGTTCAGGACACGCCTAATATCCAAAGACTACAAAAAGGACCATTGAAATTAGTTGAATTATAACTTAATGTCTATCATACTTTTATTTGATGGTTGAAGAAAATGCATAGAATATTATATACACTGTAAAGAGATGAGCATATAAATATCCATGAAACAATATGATTGTTGTAAACTGTGTTTTTGTTGTATATGTGCCATTGAAACCCAAGGATGATGTTCCCCCAAGGGGGATGGGTTTTGACAACTGTAACACCCTCCTCCTACACTTACCCAAGCTTGTTGGTCGAAAAATATGTGATGAAGAGTTACTATGATATGAATCAACATCCTAGATCACCTTAAAAAGTGGAGTTGACAAACCAAAACTTTACTGACTTCCCTCAGGTGCTACAAGACCCCCAAGGGCTAAACCACCCTTCCAGGTGCCTAGACTTTGAGTTAAACCTATTTTTTAGTGCCTTGGACTCCCAGACGTTGGCACAACACTGCAAGAATTCGATTATAACCCTCTAGTTGCATGCATAATCCTACAAGGGAGCAACTGCAATCTTTTTCACCCAGTTTTATGCCTATGACCACACAATTTGAGGCACTTTTTCAAGGCTAGTCCCTAGACCACTTCCCAGAACTTAATGAAACTTTCTAGAATAATGAATGACACCAGGACAAACCCATCAATACAAAACTTAGACAAGAACCTGATGTAACAAGGCCTAACCACGATAGTCATTTTGTCAAACACATCATGAACATGTAATCTACAAGTCATAATTACATATCTAAACATAGGGATCTCATACTTTTATGACAATCATCAGGAAGGCTCCACACACTCTCATAGTAGCTACATTAGCATCTATTAGGCCGTGCATTCAATAACCATTCATTTAACTAGTAAAACATATCAAACCCATAACTAGAACCTGTCATGAAGCCATGTTTATAATAAGTATATAACTAGAATAATAACAATAATAGAAAAACCATAAAAGCCACATAATAGCAAGTACATTTTCTCATGAAATAGAATAGGAAAAGAGTTCTTATTAACATATGAAAAATCCAACCAAGTCAGGGACTTCGACATACCACCTGACCATAGATTGGGATGAACAAAAAAATTCTTTCATCTAATCACCCCTATGCCATATTACAAGAATGAATGTGGGATCTCATGGAATAAACCAAACAAAACCAAAACAGGGCATCCAGAGGCAAAACCACATCAACCTTCAACCAATGATTCCACCTCACATTTGGACATCACTAACATCAACAAATTTGTCTCTACCCAAGTTTTCTAGGGCTCCAAGCATTTGTTCCAACCTAGCTCTGGGAATTAGTAACTCAACCCATAGTTGTTGCAGGGATCCAGAGCATTTGTCCAACCAAGGCTCTAGGACTAGTAACTCAACCCACCAAGGGCTCCAGAGTTTTTTTCCAACCAAGGCTTCCATGACTAGTAACTCAACCCAAGTTGTTCCAAGTCTTCCAGAGCATTTGTCCAACCAAGGCTCCCAGAACTAACAACTCAACCCATAGCCATAAGGAACATGAGAACCAATTAGAAAACAAGTGGGAAATCCTACAACACCATGGCTATCCATGAAATGGCAAGGCTAGGAAAAATCTTTGTCAATCCAGGAAATCCTCCATGCCAATGACATATCATAACCAAGAAACCACATGCATGTACCATGCATGTCAAAACTAGCAAGGAAACCATATACACAACCTGATACCCACAAATAAATCTAGTTGTACTCATTGATCGACCAGTTCCCTTGCACTCTCCTAATTTCCTTTTCCTTTTTTCTCCAAATCCAGCATGCTCTAAGAATGGTCCTAGAAAACTCTAAGTGTGCAAGAGTGAGAGAGAGAGAGAAAATAGAGAGAGCTCCAAATACTGAACTGAAAAAGGCCTCAATTGACAAAAGCTAACACTGACAAAAATCCATGAATTAATCCTCATAAGCCATTTTATTATTGAGGCTTCTATTTTTTTCATTTTCCTTCATTTTTACTTCAACTTCCCTCTCATGCAAATATGTGACCTTTCACCTTCCTTTTCTCCTATTTTCCATTATTTCATAAATAAAATGCGAATTAATGCCTCTTTGCCTTTGCCAAATTCCTTAGCCATAATAAATTGAAAGTGACACCCACTAGGAAGTTGTTCCCACCATTCAGCTCAAAATATGTGTCCCATGAACTTGGGCTTACTTTTTTTTTTTACATGGAAATTCAACCAGGGTTTGTTACAGAACCCTCCCCCTGGGGGAACATTGTCCTCAGTGTTCATTGACACCTAGAACTAGAAATACCGGTAAAAACCAAAACATATTGTCCATGGAGCTTTATAACTCTGCTTGTTACAGTATTTATGATGACATCCTGCTAAAAACATGACAATCATACCGTTTACTGGAGCTTTATAGCACAACTCATTATGGTATTTACAATAATAACCACATATAAACTCATGCACATTTGCTTCAACAAAAAAATAAACATATTGTCTATGGAGCTTTATAACCACAACTCAATATAGTATTTACAATAATATACACATATACATATGCACATTTTCTCAACCAGCAAATAAAAGGATATGATGTCTGCATTAGTAAATAAGGGATTCCAGGGGCTCACACCTACACCATCAAAGTAATACCAGGATTCACCTCCTTCCTAGGAAATCCATAATCTACTGCCAAATTCAAAACTACATCCAATGTTTAGCACTACAATCCCATGCTACTTATTCTCTCAGTGAACAATTACTAGCTCATTGTTCTAAGGTACACTCCTAATGTTCTTATGATTACATCTGGAAATCCTAATGACCAAAAAAATTGAATTCCTCGGCCTACCCTTCTCTGCTACATAGTCTCTCAGGCAATCCAGTCACCCCCTTTTGTGCAGTCACACACCTTCCAAGTTCCCCGACATACCCTTCCTGGTGATCCATTCCTTGGCAAGGTTTCCTCATAACAAAAGATCCAAAAACCAAGGCATATCCCTGATTCAAAACCATCATACCGGTCATAGCATGCTCACGAAAATCAAAGAACACTATTGGGTACCAGTGTCCCATAATGACCCTACTCCTGAAGTGCTTTACCAGCATACTGCTTCCTTTTCCAATTCCTTTTGTTGTTGTTTCAATTCTTTGACAACCAATTCCAACCATCCAAACTGGGCATTTTCATGTTTTCCTATACCAAGTACATGTTGAATAATCAAGGGAAATTAGGTGTAGTGTGATTTTTCTTGACTTGATAACAATTTGTGGAGGCTTTTTACTTTTTCTTGTTAGCTAGTATTCTTCTTATTATTATTAATTCATGTGTGTCTACTTCATCAAACTGCTACCCAAACATATGAACAAGAACACAAGATGTTGGCTCTCTATCAAGGCCAAAATCTCTCTTCTCTTGACAGGAAACCCCTTCGGTAAGTTTTCTCTTATTGAAGCTTCTTATTGATCAATGCCAAACCCTAGACCCTTGACAAGAATATCCTCCAAGCACAAGTCATTTCCTTCCTTATTTATGCACTTTATTCCTCGACACTTCCTTCTTTAACTATTGTTAGATCTTGTTGCATTTGCTCTAGAAGAGATACCTTGGATGAGACTCTTTCCTTATGATGATCCATTCTTTCTCTTCACCAACCAATGAAGATCTATGATTGTAATAGGAGGGTCGTTATAACATCATATACAACCTCCTTCTCTTCGCACGTGTGATTGTAATAGGCTTTAGAACAGCCCTATTACCTTCTCTCTTCTTCCTTGCTTCTTAGCTTGAGTGGGAGACCCTTTAGGCCTATGTTCTAAGCCAAAATGATGACTTTTGTGTGACTGTGATAGAGGGCTGCTATGACAACAGAGAGACCCTCTCCTTCTTCACTAGTGTGACTATCTTTTATCCCTAGCACAAACTTCCAAGGCTCGGTACTTCTTCCTCCTTCTTAAATGCACTTGGAGACCCTTTCTTCATCCTTCTTTTTCAATTTTCTTGGCTTCCTACCTTCGCTAATTTCAGAGGTGATTACTTGATGTTATGAGGGATTCAACAGCCTCTATATATATAGGTATGTCCCTCCTTTAGGCCGACTTGATGTTTTTTCTTTGGATAGCTTCTTTGATGCCTTTTCTTTAGAGGAGACTTCACTTTGCTTGGAGGGATATTCTTTGACTCTTATACAAACATATCCATGGTGCAACATGCCCTTAATGTCTTCAAAATTTTCTTTGAATATTTGACTCACCTATAGGACTTTAACATGTGTTAGACCTACTTCAATGAGCAAGAAACTCACTAACATATATCATAAAACTAATATTTCCTTTCTTGGATAAATACAAGTATCAAAAGTACATTTATGAAGACCAAACCTAGTTACATTTACTTCAACACCCCCTCTTAACTAGGGAGGTATTCATTCAACATTACAAGGTGCTTGGATATTGTCAATATTGAAGAATTCACATAGGAGAAACCAGATTTGCAATCCATCCGTTATAGCTTCATAATAACCAACATTATTTCCACAGCAAGGCCTTGACTGATAGCTCTATCTCTCAATAGATCAGAGCACAATGTTGGCGATACCAATGACTTACAGACACCTTAGTCATTGTCTTCCAAGGTGCATACCCACCCAGGTGTTCAGTAATTATGACCTTCTAAGACTATCCTTATCTTGGGTTCTCAGCCCTCAAAGAATATCAATCCTCATGCCTACTCTTGTCTTGGATTCCCTACAAATACTTGAAGAGTATCGGATGCCATATGATTATCTAATCCCCCTTCGTTTCTTTCTAAGTGAAGACAATAATGTTGTGTCTATTGCTCCCTCTCAATTGAGGAATACATGCCCAAGTATCCTTTGACAAGGTACATGTCTAAGTTCCTTTGTAATTGAGAACTTTTTATAACTCCCTCTAAGCTAGGGACTTGTCCATTCATCAGAAACTTCTTCTTTGTGGGTCCTCCAGCAACTTGACCTCCTTCCTTCCTTTGATTTCATGAAGTCTTTGTTCGAACTTCTTCTTGATAGGGCACCATCCATCAATCACTTTTCTTCCTATTTTGTCATGTCATTGCTTCCTTCATGGAAAGTGGCCTTCTTGTCATATGTTAGGTTCTCTTATCATATTGCTACTCCTTTTTCATCTGTCCATGCTTCGGAATACTCTTCTCATGGATGCTTCGGTGCACTTGCTTGTTCCCATGCTTTCATCTAGTAGCCCTTCATGACTTCATCCTGATATTGCTTCAACATTAAATGGTGTTTTTATTGAATGGCTTCTTCATCATGACGTATGTTGGGGAAATTATATGTGTAATAATTTCAACATTAAATTATCAATTCGAGGCTCGTAAGCTTCAAGGCAGAAGTGCAAGTAACACAAGATCAGAGAATTTAACCTAAATTAATATCAAATTCCTATTTCTGAATTAAGTACATAATGCAAAGCCTTCTAAACTAATGCCATCTCAAGCAATTGAATTATAAAACTCAAATCAATTGAAACAAATGACATGTAAGGAAATGGAACTCTACTGTCAAAAGTAACCAATCTTGCAATGGAATGAAGCTTAATCTAGTACAGAAAAGTAACTATGCATGCAATGAAGTAATCATAATCAATGCTAGAAAATGAACACGCTTAATATAATGCAAGAAAGTAATCTTAATCTGATGTGGGAAAGTAATCACACTTGTAGTTGAAAGAAACCCTATTCTAATGCAGAAAATAACCACAATTGAAACAAAATTGTAACTAATCTAATACTCAGTATCACACAAATCAACAAGCATTGAAACTTAATCATCAAAAGACTAAATTACTGCAATAACCATTTCAAGACTAAATTACTTCAATTGTAATGCCAATTCAAACCTAGACTACTCCTAATTGAAATCGAAATACTTTAACTACAAGATTAAGATTGCATCTAATGGGAAATAAGATAATTCAAATTGAAATCAAAATGCTTAACTATAAGATTCTAATTGCACTCATGAAAACATTTGTTAATGAAAATCACTCTGCAAATCTAATCCCTATGATTGGAATAAATTATAGAACTTGCTTCCAGGTGGTGGTGGGCCCTTGCCACTCCTGGAGCAAGTTATATTAACTCAATGCAAATAAAATTCAAAATACAGTCATAATACTTACAAAGAATTTAGAGATGAAACAAAATTCAATTAAGATTCAATTATTATTACAAAAGAACTTCAATCCATCATTTATTCCTTCCCTACTTCTCTTCTTTTACAAACTTCAAAATCTTACAATACAAACCATGGCTGAGCCATTTATAAGATTTACAAGGTGAATTAGTCATTTTCCTCAATTATGGAAAATTGAACAATTTTAACAAATTGACCCTAAAGATATTAGCATATCTTCCTAACCATGGCGAATTTTGGAAAATTGTTTGGAGGGAACCTAACTTGTTATATTTTCAACAAAAAATTCTCTTGTATTTGTCTCATTCAAATCTATATCCTTGAAATCCGTGTCCAAAGTTGGTTGTTTGGCTCTTTTTGCAAGATTCTAGAACTTTGGAAAAACATCTATTTTTTATAAAACTGCCTCCAAGACCGGCATATAACTTTTAGAAACATTTGAATCTAGAGAAACAGTTTTGGATATAGATAATTGGTTATATGGTTAACAAACTCATTTTCTCATATTTTTCAGATTCACCTCCAGCTGCACGAAAATCGAGGTCAAACTTGGTAGTTTGAAAATTGTGCACATTTTGAGTAGATTTTTTAATTAGCTCCTAGGGACCCACATGTGTGGCTTGGATGTAATCCAACACATGTAAAGGTATTAAAACATTATTTTGGATAGTAACCTCCCTCGGTTTTCCTCAGAAGCATGCCGAAATGTCGAAACCCCAAATTGGATATTCTCGTACTCTACTTGTACCAACTAGTTCAACTAGCTTGTGAAGAATTTCAGCGATGGAAACCTGTGACAAGTGAACTTAGAAGAATTGTAATTAGTAAATCATGGAAAATTCATATAATCATAGAAGAGTCAACAAAACTAATGATAACCAACCATAGAGTGTAAGATATGTATTTCGCGGCAAGTTATGGAATTATGGTACGAAATGGGTTAAAAGTACATGAATATAGGTTATGAATGGCGGTATTGAATGATAAAAGCATGGGCATATTTAAGGCCTAACATCCCCCCATTCTTGAGGATTTACATGTCCTCATGTAAACAAGTACTTTTCTCATTTATATATTTTTTGGCATCGTGGCTTTGGGCAGGGTTGGTTTTTGTGGAGCAACACTACATGAAGATTTGAAGGTGTTGGTTCTTGTGGAGCAACATCATTCTTATTTGACTGCCATATATTTAATTTTGAGAGCAATACAAATTGAGGATAAAAAATATATGTGGTAGGAGGAAATGATAAATGAGATGATAGGTGGCAATGGAAATGGTGGATGAGATGAGATGGTGATGGAGATAGTAAAATAGGTGGTTGCATACTCTGTTTTTGTGAGGCCAATGCTTATGGATGGTTCCTTTATGAAAGGTAGCAATGAATTCATCCTCTATTGGATACATTCAACTCATAATATATGTGAATGTAGGAGGGGAAGGTATTATAGTTACTGCTTTGTTTACATGAACCAATATACTTTTCTTTTCATGATTATGACCTTATTAGAGTAGCATGCATTCTATTATGAATGAGGAATTTGCAAATGGAGGGTATATGGAAAGCAAAATATATCGAATATGTGGTGGTTAATCATCAAATATTTCTTAAATCTCTAATGAATTAAAGAATCTTAAGCCAAGTTTACCTCAATTTTTACCTTTGTTGTTGATGTGCTCGATGCTGCAAGATGAAATGAATGATGGAATGGCTGGAGATGATGTGACTGTTGATTTGACCCACTGAAGAAGGATGAAGGATGAACTGAAGGTCCCCTTCTCCCCCATGCCTGAGGAGTTTTATGTCCCCAAACAATGGAGGAAAGGTGGCTACTACTACAAATGAAAATGGAGATGTTGATACAAAAATCCAAACTGTTGCAAATTTGTGTTGAGATCACAAAAACGCATAGTCTTCAACCACTACACACCCATGTGCAATATTGCATATGTGAATAAATGGTGTCGATTTCGAACATAAGCAATAATCATTGGATTACCGACCATTGAGGAGGGTCATTAACCAATGTGAGATATCCCACCTTTGATGTCAATGGGAATCAAGGCACTAGGTACATTCTACTGGCCATGAACGGATTTGTCGAAGTTGAATGGACTGCAAAATTCATCTACCAAGAGACATCAATGTATTTCCTTAGTAGATGACAAGGATACATGTCATTAAGGCATGCAGGATCCTAGGTACCTTATCTAGCCCTAACCTTGGTCCCAGATAACTTTTTGATGTCGATGGTACAAGGCTCGTTGGCAAGTGGGTCTTAAGGAATCCCACATCAACCAACTAGAGTACAAACATAATGACTTGAAAGATACATGATTTGAAGAACTCATACAAATTTACAAACTTTATTGGGAACCTTGCCCACCAGCTGCCTAGTTTTCAAGCAAAATCCTTGTCCAGTTGCGCTAGACAATTTGGTTTTCACAAAAGGACTTATTTTTATCTTTACTATTTTCATTTATTTATTTACTAACTTTCCTACTATACTGGAGAAAATATGTCCTCCTTCAATTGAAATAGAACTTCCAGTGAATCCATGTACGGATCAAGTACAAGGATATATTCATGCTCAGATTTAACATATAAATTTTACAGTGTACATGAGCATGTAAAACTAGCAGCTGCAAATTATATGATGCTAAGAAAGTGTGCAGAAGAGAATGATGCCTTGCTGGATTACTGGTTTGGAACCAATGCTTGATGTAATCATAGCGGTCTTGGTCCATTTCTTCATTTGGACAATGTTGCATGTCCTCTTCTTTGGCCTCTCCGATCTCTAGGTTTAGGAGCTTCTCTCCAACAGATGTTGCCCATAAGTCCTCAGTTTCCCCTAAAGATTGGAAAACATGATTATTGGAGGATTCTAGCTCTTCATGTGGTTGTGGATCATAAAAATCAGGTTCTGCGATCACTTCTAGAGATGTAGAAAGGTTCTTGACTACTGTCAAGATCTGCTCTTCCTGAGAGGAAGAGACCCCTGTTGTTGCTAAGATTTGAGATAAATCCTTTAAAATCTTAATCATCCTTGAATCATGCTTGTTAGTTTAGAAATCCATGTCTCCACACATGGATTAGTACGTAGGAGTTCTTATAGCACCCCAAAAAATGATTTACAGATAAAGAGATTGATTTTTTTTAATTTAAATGAATAAAAACTGATTTCAATAAAACTCACCAAACTTGAACTCCTCACTTACTTGGATAGCCAGACTTTGGAGAAACCCCAACAAAAGTAGATGTGTGGCTCTTCACTCACATCTTACCATCATCTCCGCCCTCTGATTACCCTACAAGTAAGATCACACAAAAACTTGTGAAAGAAACTATGCTCTGATCCCTTCTGCACATTCCAGGCAACGGCGCCAAAAATGTTGGGGAAATTATATGTGTAATAATTCCAACATTAAATGTCAATCCAGGACTCGTAAGCTTCGAGGCACAAGCGCAGGTAACACGGGATCAGATCATCTAACCTAAATTAACATCAAATTCTTATTTCTGAATTAAGTACAGAATGAAAAGGCTTCTAAACTAATGATATCTCAAGCAATCGAATTATTAAACTTAAAGCAATCGAAACAAATGACATGTAAGGAAATGGAACTCTACTATCAAAAGTAACCAATCTTGCAATGGAATGAAACTTAATCTAGTACAGAAAAGTAACCACACATGTAATGAAGTAACCATAATCTAATGCCTGAAAATGAACATGCTTAATCTAATGCAAGAAAGTTATCTTAGTCTAATGCGGGAAAGTAATCACACTTACAGTAGAAATAGACCCTATTCTAATGCAGAAAATAACCACAATTCAAACAAAATTATAACAAATCGAATTCCTGGGATGACACAAATCAATAAGCATTGAAACTTAATCATCAAAAGACTAAATTACTGCAATAACCATTTAAAGACTAAATTACTTCAAATGTAATGTCAATTCAAAACTAGACTACTCCTAATTGAAATCAAAATATTTTAACTACAAGATTCAGATCGCAATGTTGCATTTATTGGGAAATAAAATCATTCAAATTGAAATCAAAATGCTTAACTATAAGATTCAGATTGCATTCATGAAAACGTTTGTTAATGAAAATCACTATGCAAATCTAATCCCTATGATTTGAATGAACTACAGAACTTGCTTCCAGGTTGTGGTGGACTCTTGCCACTCCTGGAGCAAGTTAGATTAACTCCATGGAAATAAAATTTAAAACACAGTCATAATACTTACAGAGAATTTAGATATGAAACAAAATTCAATTAAGATTCAATTATTATTACAAAAGAGCTTCAATCCATCCTTTATTCCTTCCCTGCTTCTCTTCATTTTACAAACTTCAAATATTACAATACAAACCATGGCTGAGCCATTTATAAGATTTACGAGGTGAATTAGTAATTTTCCTTAATTATGGAAAATTGAACAATTTTAACAAATTGACCCCAAAGATATTGGCATATCTTCCTAACCATGGTGAATTTTGGAAAATGTTTTGGAGAGAACCTAACTTGTTATATTTTCAACAGAACCCTCTCTTGGATTTGTCTTATTCAAATCCATATCCTCGAAATTCGTGCCCAAAGTTGGTTGTCTGGCTCTTTTTGCAAGATTCTAGAACTTCATAAAAACAATAATTTTTTATAAAACTGTCTCCC
>Ga0115851_100713_pt1 | contig 15955 bp, 21 predicted proteins | sample InSIn2gowninarea_FD_83865 | JGI IMG/M metagenome (GOLD analysis project Ga0115851, IMG submission 83865)
TAGTTGTGCGGGGTAGAATTCATTGTTTCCATAATTTTGTTTTCCACTTTTCTTGCCAACTAAATGCCTTCTCCAATGAATCAGGTTCCCAAAGATGAACCTCATGTTGAATGTTATCCTTTAAAGTCCCTATGGAGACATCAATCCTCTGCTTCTTTGGAATATCATTTTCCCTTATATTCAATTTTTGAAAGTCCTCAATGTGCTCTGCCATTGAACACTTTTGTTTGAGATTTATCAATTGGCTAAAGAAGGTGTTTCTCTTTGTATCATCATAATGTGCTATCATTTCCTCTGTGAAAATTGACCACGTAACAAGTGGTTTACGAGAACAAAGCCCTTTATACCATAAAAATTAATTTGGTTCTAAATATGAAGATGAAATACGTACCTTTTGTAATAGTTGCACCTCATGTAGATTAAAATATTGTTTCATCTGTCGTATCCAATTTACTAGATCCTTGCCATCAAACTTTCTCGTATCGCCTTTTCTTGCTTTTAAGAGCTCGATATTGAAATGACTATAAATCTGTAATTTTAGCTCTTCTAGTTCTGAAATTGTGATCTGAAGTAGCCCTCTATGTCCTCTTTCCAATGCCACCAGTCTGATCAAAATTGGGTTCTCCAAGAAAGATTTATCCACAATCTCACCAGATAACTTGATTATATACCTTTTTGGAAGAGCGAACTTGTATGAAGTGCCACATGTCACTGTTTTGACCTTTGGATATGAATAATATAAAAAATAAAATATAGTCCGTCCTCTTTTTGTAACTTCTTACGAAATTTCAATCTGATGCTCAGAGAGATAGTTATGACGATTTTCCCAAGGTGACCTGTTTGGAATGTAATTTGGGGTCTGTAAAAACCCTAACTTCCTCAAACTATATCTTTGAAACTGTAGTGAGATAGGATTTGAAATTCAGAGCCAAGGTTCAAACCATTTTCTTCTCAAATAGGTTTTTTTTAGCTTCTGAAACTTTGTAGCGAAAGATTTATAGTGAAAATCCCACAATGACCTATTTTAGTTGAAATTCTGGAGCTTGCAAAAACCCTATCTTCCTCATATCATATCTCCGAAAATATAGTGAGACAAGCTCTGAAATCTGGACTTGAGGTTTAGCGCGAGTTCATCTCAAATGGGTTTCTTTTTTCGCTTTTGAAACATTGCAGAAAGAAAGTTATAGAGAAAACACGATGACCTATTTGGAGCATGGAAACCCTAGAATCCAAAGCTCTGATACCAAATGTTATGAAACCATCTCACATAAAGATTGAAAAGATAGATCAACACCTTATAAACAAGCCTCTTCGAGGGGGCAGCCTCCTTTACATTAAAAAAATGAACAATTCTTAGATGATACAAATGAAAAGACCTCCTTTCTATATATAGGAGTCTAAGGGGTCATACTATAATTAGAGCTTACATAACAATAATAATGTAAGGGCACAATAATAACAATAGTGGGCTTCTATGGGGCACAATAATAACAATATGGGGACTACATGGGTACAAAAATATAATAAGGGTGTTTTACTAATAAAAATAAAGGGTTACACTAGTAATATTGGGGCCTAAAAGTCCAAGCTTTCAAAATGATATACTTGTGGAACAACAAATGTCCTGTAGATCAGAAAGGTCATCAGAAGAGATAGAGGATACATAAAATTTTAATGGCTGCAATGATGATTCAGTCATGTTTCAAAGCCAGAACTCAGAGTGAGAGCAACCTTTTGACTTTGAGAACAATGGTGCTATATGGGTACTACCTGAGCCTTAAGATATTGAGGATGAAATAGAGACTAGCATGATTGATGAAGATGACGATGATGAAGATGGGAGTCGGGGTTTGACACACTCATCAAGAAGTTTTAGCAGCAATGAATTTGAAAGCAAGGAAAGGTCAAGTGAAGATCATAGAGAAGCTATGAGAATGGTTTTGGATGGACATTTTAGAGCTCTTGTAGCATAACTACTAAAGGGAATAGATGTATCTGTGGGTGAGGAGAATTATAATGAGATCTAGCTTGAAATAGTCACTTCATTGTCATCGAAAGAAATGACTTTTGTAAAGCCGGACATAAGCAAAGGAGGAGGAATGGATCCTGGGGGATATGTTAACGTCAAATGCATAGCTTCAAGGTGTCAAAGTGACAACAAGATCATTAAGGGAATTGTCTGCTCAAAGAATGTAAAACATAAGCGTGTGACACAAAGGTACAAAAATCCAAGGAGAGTAGTTACCAAAGAGTGCAGTATATGTCTTGGTTGACCTTATGGAAGTTATATGTGGTTGGCCTAAGGGGTTATTTAAAGATTGTGCAAAGCGGATCTTACCATAAACTGTCTCACTATATTGTTGGAAATGTGTCAACTGGGGTTCTCATGTTACATCCACGACTTTGCTCTGAATCCTCTTCCGTTCTAGTTGAGAATTACCCATCAATGGATCTGGATTTCGAGAAAGTTCCCATGGAAAATGATAGCACAAAGGCCAAGGATTGGAAATCCAAGGGTACCCATCAATTGCAGCACTGTACGATGGTTCAGAATATCTGCTCTAGTAGGCGATTGGACTACTCAATCCAAGACAAGGTAGAAACATCATCTTCAATGTCCACTACTACAACCACTAGTAATAATTTCATCAATAATGGTGTGCCGACTATTCCTAATAGAACTGGTGATTATGAAGGGAGTGATGATGAAGACGAAAGATACTCGCCCTTTAGAAAGGTGATTTACATGGTCTCTAATGGGACTGGATGGACAACATAACACTCTGTCCATGCTGCATTGGGTCAATTTGAGACATGTTTAGTCGACAAAGGCTGTGGTGTAAATACCGATTTATTCTCAGGGTCTCAAATCAACTGTCATATTTTGGGACCCCACTGCAGCAGGAGATGGATTATCTAGAGATGATTGTGGCAAGGATAGAAGCACATTGTCCCGATGTGTTGCTGGTAGAGAAAGCAGTTTCTGATAATGCAAAAGAATATCTACTAAGAAAGGAAATATCATTGGTAGTGAATGTGAAGAAGAAGCTTCTAGAGCGTATAGCTTGATGTACTGGTGCGGAAATTGTTCCTTCTCTTGACAACCTCACTATACCAAAGGTTGGGCATTGTGAGCTATTTCATGTAGACAAGTTTCTAGAGGAGCATGGTGGTGTTGGTCAATCATGGAAGAAGTAAGAAAAAACCTTGATGTTCTTCGAGGGTTGTCCAAGATGTTTGGGATGCATAGTTTTCAACATTTCAGGGATACGTTATGTCATTGTGGGGATAGTTTGTGAAGCTTCTTGAACAAACAACATAACAAAATACCAGATTATTGGTGCAACTTAATGCAAGGAAACAAAGATGACATTGGTTATGCAAGGTAATCATGACCTGAGTTTGGAAAGGCATGTTTCCCCTTATGAGCCAGTGCACCTGTGTAAATAGACCTATTATTGTGGTTGGAGTAAGGTGCAGGGCCTAAGCACTTGGAAAAATAGATACCCCCTACTCACAGTTACTTAGATGAAGGAGAGCCACTGTTAGTTTTGAAACCGGATCTGATACCACATGTGAGGCTCCCTCCTAGGGTCCTCTAACTAAAAACTAAATTTCTCTAATTTTAAACGCAATAAGGTGGAAAATAGCTTACTTATATCTAAAAATTTATTTGATGATAATATACCATTAAAATTTATTTACCACAAATTAAATAAGTAATAATTTCATTGCAACCATTTACATAAGTAATAAATAAATGGAGGAATACTTGTTCCAATAGCTTAGTTTAGATTCTCCCGAGCTCCTGTTTCTATTGGGATGCTCCTCTTGACTACCCAACTGGATTTTCCTCCCAGCCAACTAGGAAGTATTTCCTAGCCCAGGGAACCTCCACAGGTTCCCTAGCCCTCCAAGCCCAAGTCCAACCAGATGTAGTGTGTCCAAGTTTAACTAACACTCTCCAGATCCAAGTTTGATATCCCTCCTCTTTCTCCACATCCCTCCTCCAAAGCAAAATCCTCCAAATGCATAACCAAAACCAAAACCAAGACCAAGGATCCCCCCTCCTTTCATCATCCTTCCCCTTTTATGCCTCTTCCTGCCATCCACCTCAACCACCTATCCTTAATGTCATGACTACCCCCTCATCCTTTCATTTAGTATCCTTGACATTTCTTACCATATCTTGTTCAAGTAGACTTGAGAAGACATTTTGGGGATAAGATATGAATATTTAATTTGGAAATTAATTGGAGAAGACCATATCTTCTCCCAAGTAGATTTTGAGAAGACATCTTGGTATATGGATATTTAATTTGGAATAAATGGAAGGAGACCATATCCTATCCAAAATTAAATTTGAGAAGACAAGTTGGGAATTGAATAATAACGATAATAAAATTTATATCAGTAAATAAAAATTATAGTTTCACAATGTAGGTATATACCAATATTTCTTGATAATTATAAGTCAATATTTTCAAGTGATTTAAACACTAATAAAATTTGCATGATAAGATTAAGTAGGGCATTACAAGTTTGATGCAAGTGCATATGCAAGCAGGGGAGTTACAATGTTTGTGATTGAAGAATGGTTGATGAATGGTGTGTGAGAAAAGGTTTCCTAGAGAACTACTATATACAATGGATAGTAATTCATGTATTTTGATGAATGGTAACTTTTTTCTATGGACTTCAAAAAACACATTTCTAAAGTTTTGTAGGTACAAGATGAAAGTTGAACAAGATTCAGGATTGCAAATGAAGAAGTCCAAAGATTTTTGTTGACCTTTTTATTTTGGTACGACCTCAGTAAATGAACACTTTCCTTTCTTTTGGTGGTCATTGTGAGTAATCAAGATCTCATTTGTTTTTTAGTGATTTCCTTGTGTGGATACAATATCAAAATTTTGGTTGTTGATGATTGTATTCAATGGGTTGAATAGTTTTGTTGCATAAACCAAGCTCATAACTACACATCCATTAGCCTTGTTTTGTAGTAGTTTTGTTTTTGTGGCTAGTGGAAACACATTTACTAACGTAGTACTATCACAATGGGTAAAATATTGAAGGAACTTCATGAGAAGAAGGCAACTGAGTATCATTGCAACAAGGTCCATAACTTGCAGCCTATTGTTGCTATATTGCAAGAAAATAATGCAACACTTAAGCATCGGTTTTATTATTCTATCACTGAGAAAATAAGGAAGGTTGACAATATGGATTCAAGCATGGGAATTTATTTCTAGAATCTTGCAGATAAATTTCATGCTAAAGTCAACCTCCTTCATGATTTGGATAAGGTAGTTGAGTTTCTCTCTTATTCAAAAAATATTATCTTGAATTAAAAAAGTTGCAAGTTGAAGGAGGAAAATAATTAACAGGTAGCTAAGGTTTCTTATTTAAAATCCTCTATGGAAATGCTTCATCAAGAAGATGCCTCCTATTTAATCAATAGCAAACTTTGAATGAAGATCACGACACATTGTTGTTGTAGTTGACTGAGAAGAATGAGGTTATTCATGGTTTGCATGAGTGTGAGCAGAACCCTGAGTTGGAAGTTATTCAACTACAAAATGCTAAAAGGAAGACAATTGTTGTGGGGATGCTAGGATCACCTTCTTCTACATTTCATGATCTTGACTGTAGAAAACTTGATGTTGATAATTTTGCCTCATCACATGATTTTCTGTCACCTATCTTTGAAAAAAATACTACTACTATTCGATCCCAACTGTGAGAAAAATGTGATATACTAGAAGATGACTTGGGAAAAATGGATAGGACAATTCTATTCCTATTAAACCTAAAGTGCATACATCTAAACAATATCTTAGATATACTTCTACTTTCGACTCACTCACTACTTCCAATCTTATTAAATTTGATAAGGTGTCTATTGTTGTAGGTGGAGTTCAAAATAGGTTGCTAGAAGATGAGCCCACTATTGACTGTGTTATGCAAATTGATGTGATGGATGATAGAGTCATTGCAGAATATAGTGTTGTTGCATCAAATAAAAAATTTCAACCTTCAAAGAAGAAATCTAAGCAACATCAACACACTCGTATCAAAGAGAGGAATTTATCCAAGAATAAAATAGTTGTTAATTGTGCAATCAAATCATTGTAAAAATGACAAGAAAGGTTGAACCATGGGAAAATTCCAACTTTAAAGATCAATTGTGGTTAGATTGATGGACGGTCATGCCATCATTTGAAAAAATGTTTGTAGACTTTGTACCATTATGTCTCATCGGTTATGTAGTTGTACATTGTTCCTATTATTGGTTGTTGATTACCACTACTCCCTCATTTATCTTTTAGGGGCGAAGTGTAATGATGTGTAGAATCCTAATTTTTTTTATCAACTAAATCGAGTTACTATGCTATCTTGTTGATAATATTTTCGTATTTGTGGTTGATCAATATTGATGGTGACAATGTTAAAATTTCTTTAGGAGTGGATGAACCATTTTTTTATTATCTTTTGTAATTAGAACAAGTTAAGGTGGACAACTATGCTAAGTAATTTGTTTTCCTCCAAGTTGAGTTTCTAACTTTTCCATACTTCATGTTTAGACAGTGCCAGACAGTGCCATACTTCTTGTTTGGACCTTTAAATATCTACATACCTCATTGTTCAATTTTTCATTGATGGTGGTTGTTTCTATCTAAAACCTTTGTTATCGCTCTTTATCACCACCTATTTGAAGAATTTATGAGGTATTTATTAGTGTTTTTGTTTCTTGTGCCTTTGTAGTGTACGTGGGTGCAAGACCATCGAGACCACGTCACCTCAAGATAAAATCCTGAAGAGATCCAATGTCATTCCCCACTGAAATGGTAGAGGATGACCTTTCGATCTACGTGGCAACATACACTCCACATTAAGGCTTAGCCTCCCTCTTGACCTATAAATGGATTCGCTCATGCCACACAGCACCCGTCCCCACTTAACAGGCCCATGAGCCACCTCACCCTAGACTTAAGTCCCATGCATTCAACCATGTCCTCCATTCAAAATATCCAAGGTTCAGGGTTTCGGGGTGATGTCACTGAAACTAGCTACCAAGGTGACATTACCCGTTGTCATGTCCTCCACATGGCCTTGGTCCCATGCAAGTATCTGAAACGCATGCAACTCATAACTTTCACATTGGATGTCATTTATGGTTTTTTACCTTGTGACAGCAATGCTTAACATCCGAACCCACCCTGCCACATCATCCTAGAATTTCAAGTCCTGTGGGACTTGTCCAACCTCCCATTGTAACCAAAAATCTCCCAAACCTTTGGTACATAGGGATGGCTATACAACACTCTACTCAGATCTATGATCTGGATTCCTCTTTCCTTCACAATTTGTTATAGCACCTGAATGCATGATTGTAGTTGTTAAAATATGTAACTGGGTTCGGTCTTCATAATGACATGTGTAATTATGATTTTATGTACTTAATGGAAAAGAGAAAGACAAATTTACTATTATAAGTCTTTAGGCATGGGTTTCATTATCAAGAGAATTTATTTTATAGGTCAAGCACCCATTGAGTGCTTTTAGGTTTGTTATAAAGTCATTGAGTCATTGTTTGTTGAAAATGCAACAAGAAGATGGAGCTTAGTGGAAAGGAATCACCTTCACTAAGTGGGCCCGCAAGCTATTTTTGGCACAAAGTCTATTTTTAGACTATGTCTATTTTTAGACATATGGATCATGGTCTATGAGTTGTAGGATGCTATTTGTGGATGATTGGTCATGTCAGTAAAAATAGATGGACTTTTATTTTTAGACATATGGGCAGGTTTCTATTTTTAGACTGCCAGGCTAAAAATAGAACAGTCGAATATTATTAGCTCATAATAATATTTGGACTATAAACATTATCTTATCCTCTTGGAGCAGTTCAGTTCGAGCTACAGATGTGGCACATGTAGCTATCAGAAGGAAATACGCTTTTCTTATGGGTCAATTGAGCTATTGCATGGTGGACTTCAGTTATAACTCATGTGGTTGAGTTTGGTGGAGTTGATTGTGGAGTTGATGGAGTTGTGTTCAGTTTGACTTGGTTGAACTAGTTGTATTTTAGTCTAATTAAATAATACACTAGTGATGAGTTGTGTGAATTAAATACTAATTAATTCACTAATTATTAACTCATAATATAACCGAAGAATACATCAGTTAACTCAGTGCATGTACAGTTCAGTGGAGACAGGTGTTAGAGGTTGACATTGCTATCAGTTGTGACTATAGATGTGACTATAGTTGTGCATGAGATTTGCACATGCATGGGATTGAGTTATGCCAATGAGGACTGCACAGTGTGGACCAATACCAAGGCAATTGTAGCTTGTGCTCACATGATTTTCACTTTGGATTGTGCAGTGGAGGTAGGAAAAGCAGCGGAGGAGATTTGAACCTGTGACTTGTTCGGATCTGAGCTAGTTTTGTGTGTAACAGGTGGAGATAGTACTGAGTACTTTTGAGGAGTATTGTACTATGTATTGTTACATGTTCTCAATCATTATAATATACAGATAGTGTGGGGTTTTCAGTTGTATGATTTCCCTGGGTTACATACTGTGTTAATGTGCACATGCGATTGATGTTTCATTGTTTTTAATTCCGCAAAAATTGATGATCAATGTAGAGGAGGTTATGTATTACGCATGTATTCCACAATTGTGTATAATCAAGATAATCTCTGTGAATAAGTGTTTATTATTCAAAATTTCTACATGGTATCAGAGTTGTTGATCATCACATCTATTATTCAGAAAGTGTTTACATTTTATTTCTTTAGGCAGAGTCTGTAATCGGGCCAGGTAGCCTCTAGATTCATCCTTCCTTTGGAAGGTGAGATATCTAGTAAAAGCCCATACAGTCAATCTCTATACAAGAAATGACTTGTTCTCATGAATTTTAGATCAGAGGCGGTTTAGTTTTGAGCTGGTGGAATTCGAATTTGCAGCAGTGTTTTCTTGGTGTCAAAGTTGAAATGTCTTTCAACGGATTGCGATTAGAGTATGCTCTTGAGGGCAGCTCGAATTATATTGCATGGAAAGATAGAATGGAGGCGGTGTTAGATGACAATGGGCTAAAGGAGTTCATAGAGGCTGAGGTCCCAAAGCCTACTGATGCTGCTCACGCTGAGGTTTGGCAAGAGAAGACAACAAAGTGTCAAAGGATTCTATTGGAGGGCATGAAGGATCACATTGTGTCCAGCCTGCATGGAAAGGCTTCTCCATACTTGATGTGGAAAGTGTTGACAGATATATTCCAAAGCAAGAGCAACTAGAGGAAGTTGGTGCTCAAGGATAAACTCATAAACATTAAGTGTGAGACTGGAGACAGTATACCCAGGTATCTCATGAAGTTCACCCAATGCAGGGATAAGCTGGGAAGTGTGGGGGTGATTGTTCATGATGAGGACTTGGTGAGCTTGGCTCTTCTTGGTCTTCTGAAGAGTTGGCATTCCTATCGGGAATCTGTCAATGGTCGGAAGAAATTGCCAGGATGGGAGAGACTTTGGTCGGATCTTGTGCAAGAGGAGATCAGACGGAGCACCAGAGATAGTTCTTCATCCATGCATGATGAGGAGAACTGTGCCTTAGCGAGTAAGGTGAAGAAGGGGAAAGAGAAGGGTTTTCTTTCTGAATCCAATTCTTCCAATGATGGGAAGAAGGTTGACAAGTCGAAGGTGAGATGCTTTCGTTGTCATGAGTTGGGCCATTATGCTACTAATTGCCCAAAGAAGAAATCCAAGAACGGATCTGGGGAAGGATCTGAAGGTGAGGCACTTGCTTCACAGTTTGAGTTGGATTTCACACTCTTTGCATGCATGGTTTCATCCATGATGGGAAATGGTTGGTTTCTTGATAGTGGAGCTTCTTTCGACATGACCGGTGACAAGGGTTTGTTCAGTACTTTGGAGGAGAAAGATCTCCAGATACTCATAGTGATGGGTAATGATGAGAAGTATAGTGTCTCAGGTGTAGGCATGGTTATTTTTTCAGAGGGAGCATGGAGCTCGCCTTACCTTGACCGATGTTAAGTATGTAATAGGACTGAAGAGAAACTTGGTGTCGATCGCGATGTTGGAAGACAGAGGCTATGATGTAGTCTTCAGTAAGGGAAAGGTTTTCCTTAGACACATCATCGCTAGACAGGTGAAGCAGATTGGTTCATGGGGTAAGGACCTATATGCTCTTGAGGTTCAAGATGCATGCAAAGCCTTGAGCAACGAGGCAACTGATGGAGACTTGGTGGTTGAGAGGGAGCATATATTACCTCTCAACACGCAGAGCCAAAAGAAGTCTCAGACGATTGTGGAGGAGCCACAATTGGTGCAGCAGGTTCAGGAGGTTGTGGAGCAGCAACAACAAGGGAAGCTGAGAGGAGATCGAGTAGAGACATCTACTCATGCAGAGACCTCCAGTAGGGGGAAACTTCTAGCCAGGTGGGCTGAGGGATCACATGCAACCATACCTCTGGGTAGGAGGTGGGGTGATATAGAGTGATCGTCCCAAGGAGGAGGGGCAGGATCCTTGAGGTACCCAACCTCTTGGATGAGACCTTGCTACAGGAGCCCCGATGTGGAGTAGCAGGAACTGACTGATTGGGTAGAGACAGATGCAGATGGAGCGGTAGAGAGAGCGACAATGTAGGGAATCCCAGAACACTGCATAGCTAGTAGGTTGTAGCAATGCGAGAGGCACAAGTGTTTTGCACAGTGCTAGGTGGCACATAGAAGTGTGCAATGGTGCGAGATGCATGGAGATGTTGCAGTAGCGTAGATGTCAGATAGGGAGCACTTGTCAGCAGCAGGTAGAACTTCAGCATCAGAGTATGTTCCTAGCCCAACAAAGTGGTCAGTTGGGAGTGTTTTGTTCCAAGTGTTGTTGGAGCAAGTGGACCGGGCAAATGTGTTGCATGCAGAACATTCCAAAGTTGTAGGATAGGGGTTGCAGATAATCCATATCTTGTTGAGAGGGAGTGTTGAAAATGCAACAAGATGATGGAGCTTAGTGGAAAGGAGTCGCCTTCACTGAGTGGGCCCGCAGGCTCTTTTTGGCGCAAAGTCCATTTTTAGACATATGGATCATGGTCTATGAGTTGCAGGATGTTATTTGTGGATGATTGGTCATGTCGATAAAAATAGATGGACTTCTATTTTTAGACATATGGGCAGGTTTCTATTTTTAGACTACCAGGCTAAAAATAGAACAGTTGAATATTATTAGCTCATAATAATATTTGGACTATAAACATTATCTTATCCTTTTGGAGAATTTCAGTTCAAGCTACAGATGTGGCACATGCAGCTATCAGAAGCAAATACACTTTTCTTATGGGTCAATTGAGCTATTGCATGGTGGACTTCAATTAGAACTCATGTGGTTGAGTTTGATGGAGTTGATTGTGGAGTTGATGGAGTTGTGTTCAGTTTGACTTGGTTGAACTAGTTGTATTTTAGTCTAACTAAAGAATACACTAGTGATGAGTTGTGTGAATTAAATATTAATTAATTCACTAATTATTAACTCATAATATAACTGAAGAATACATCAGTTAACTCAGTGCATGTACAGTTCAGTGGAGACAGGTGTTAGAGGTTGAGATTACTATCAGTTGTGACGATAGATGTGACTATAGTTGTGCATGAGATTTGCACATGCATGGGATTGAGTTATGCCAATGAGGATTGCACAGTGTGGGCCAATACCAAGGTAATTGTAGCTTGTGCTCACATGATTTTCACTTTGGATTGTGCAGTGGAGGTAGGAAAAACAGTGGAGGAGATTTGAACCTGTGACTTGTTTGGATCTGAGCTAGTTTTGTGTGTAACAGGTGGAGATAGTACTGAGTACTTGTGAGGAGTATTGTACTATGTATTGTTACATGTTCTCAACCATTATAATATACAGATAGTGTGGGGTTTTCAGCTGTATGCTTTCCCCGAGTTACATACTGTGTTAATGTGCACATGCGATTGATGTTTCATTGTTTTTCCGCAAAAATTGATGATCAACGTAGAGGAGGTTATGTATTATGCATGTATTCTGCAATAGTGTATAATCAGGATAATCTCTGTGAATAATTGTTTATTATTCAAAATTTCTACATTGTTATGTATGAATGACCCATTTGGGCATGTTACATATTGTAAGAAAAATTATTTGAGTCAAATTAGAGTCAAAATACCCTCCAATACCATGTCAAACATGCAAGCAACAAGTCGGCCTAAGGACACTTCAACTTGGCATAAAAGGAGAATTTCGACCCTATAAGAAGCCTATATAAAGAAGACCTTGACCTCATTTGGAGACACTTCAATCTCACACACATGGTCAATCATAAGGAAAAGAATAAGTGCAAAGAAGAGGAATACAAAGGAAGGATGAAAATGCAAATTATTATGGATTTGTTTTTAGGCTACTTCTCTCCAGATGTATAAAGGAATTAGGGCACATATTGTTGCAGTGAAGCTGAGTTGCAAAAGTAAAATTAAGTCATCAAGAAGAGATGTTTTGGAAGCTGACTTATCTAGAAGACAGAATCTACCCAAGTGAAGAAGAGAAGTTTCAGTTTCTGGGCAAGTCGAAGTTGTAGTTTCTAGGCAAATCAAAGTCTTAGTTTCTGGAAAATCCAAAGTTGTAATTTTTGGACAAGTCGAAATTGCAGTTTTTGGGCAAGTCAAAGTTGCAGTTACAGTTGTTGAGTAGTTTTAAGTTTATATAAGGAGAAGCTATTCAAAGAGGAAGCATTGACTTGGTCTTGGAGGGGTTCTTGGTCAAGGGTCTAGGTCGTGGAATTCGTCAAATGGAGATTATATAAGAAGAAGAATTCTTGTGGGTTTTCCTCTCAGGTTCACTACAACAAAACCCTGTGATTAGTGTCCCTTTTCTCTTCCTTTTTTGCATCTAGATCCCATTTTTGGTGCTATTTGTGTTCATTTATCAAATATGGTGCAAAAATTGATGCAAAGTTTGCATCGAGTTTTTCACCAAGTATTACATCAAGTTTACCACCAAATATTGTAATAGGTTTTGCATCAGGTTTTACACCAGCTTTTACGCCAGGTTTTATGCTAAATTTTGTGCCATCCTTTGCACCATGTTTTGCATCAATTTTGTCACCTAATTTTGTTTCACCAACTTTTGTATCATTTATTGCATCAACTTTTAGCACCTACACTTGCATCAAATTTTTCATCATCTCTTGCATCCTCTTTTGCATCATTTTTAAAATCTTTTTTTGCATCCATATTTACAACATTTTTTACATCCCCTTCTCATGAAGACTTGCATAAGGTTTTGTGTATTATATTGCATCTACTTTTGCATCGAATTTTGTTGCATCATATTTTTCATCCATTGTTGCACCCATGTTTACGTCCACTTTTGCATCCCTTTTTGCATCTTATTTTTCATCTTCATTTTATTCTTTTTTTTGCATCTATCATTACATCCACTTTTGTTGTGACACTATTTGTACCATATTTTGTACTTACTGTTGTACCCATGTTTGCTTCCAATTTTGCATCCATCTTCGCATCCACTTTTGCATCAAAATATTGCATCTATTTTTGCATCCACTTTTGTGTTGGGTTTTGTATTTCATTTTGTATCTTCTTTTTCATATACTTCCATTGCATCCATATTTTTCATCCAGTTTTGTTTTTGTTGTTGCACCCATGTTTGCAGTCACTTTTTCATCCCTTATTGCATCTTGTCTTGCATCCAAGTTTGCCTCTTTTTTTGTGTTTTTTATTACATCCACTTTATCGTCCACTTTTGTTGTGCCATATCTTGTGCCTATCATTGAAACACACATTTTCTTCCAATTTTGCATCCACATTTGTATCCTCTTTTGTGTCCAATTTTGAATCAAATAATTTTTATGTTTTTTGCATCCCATTTTGCATCTACTTTTACATCCACTTTTGATGCGTCCAATTTTGAATCTAATTTTGTGTCCACTATTGCACCCATGTTTGGTCCATGCTTATATGCATTTTTTAATCTAATTTTGCCTCCTTTTTGCATCCAAGTTTGTGTCTTTTTTTTTTGTTCACTTTTGTATCCACATTTATTTCACAACAATTCATGCTATGTTTTATGCCTACTATTACACCCATGTTTTCCTCCACTTTTTCATCCATTTTTGCCTCCTATTTTGTGTCCAAGTTTGCATCAACTATTGCATCTACTTTTTCATCCACTTTTGTGTCAATTTTTCTGTATTGTTGTGCATCTACTTATGTTGTGTCCACTCTTCATCTAATTTTACGTCTATTGTTGCCCCCATTTTTTTTGACTTTTGCATCGATTTTCCAACGCTCATATTTTTTTTGCGTTGATTATTTTTCTTATGACATAAACAATTATGAACAATTGATGACAATGTCAATAATTATGACGATGATGATAATGAAGATGATGGTGATGACATGAATTGTGATTATTATGATAATCAAAATGATGATAAAGATGATGGGGGTTATAATAACAATGATGATGGCGATGATAATGACCTTGGACAATCTTCCCAATTTTTAAATGTCGTCATGGTCATAATCATAATCATTATCTTTAGAGTCATTTTCCAAGTCATCATCAGTTTATCATCATTATCATTATTTTCATCTTGGTCATCATCAACAACAATAATGGCATGAATGATGATTATGATGTTCATGACGAAGTTGACAACAATGATGATAGAAATTACATTAATTATGATGATGGGGATGATGAAAATTATAATGACGATGATAATGGTAGTGATGATGATGATCATCGATCATCTCTAAAAAATATAGTTGTCATTTCTCTTTCATATATCCTATGTCCTAACAACCCTTTTTGACTACTTGTAATATTTTTTGGGTTGATGATATTTCTTACGATACCTATAATTATGAACAATTAGCGAAAATGTCCATAATCATGATGATGATGATGATGATGATGACGAAGATGACATGAATGGTGATTATGATGATAATGCAATGATGAGATTGATGGTGGTGATGATGATGATAATGAAGATGATGACACTCCCTCTAAACTAGGGAGATACTCATAATGAGACAAACAAGTACTTTGAAGTTGAAATATTCATATAAGAAGGGATCTCGATTGATAAGCATCAACGATGATTTACATAATCATAGCCAACATTTTCAAAATAGAAAGGCCTTGAATAACAAGTTATATCTCTACATTAGATCATAGAACAATGTTGGGAGGAATAAATTTGGACACCACTACCTCTTTAGGCACTTACCACACTAGGATTTTCATCAGGCATGTCCTCGCATGATCATTTCCTAATCCACTACCATAATATTTGACACCAGGAAATGTCGATCCTCATGACTATTCATATCTTGGATTAATGCACTTGAATTATGGCGGTTAGTCCTAGTCAAAGCACAAATTATTAAATAATATTGGTCCGAGATGTTTATCTAATCCACCATTCTCCCTACTGGTGTCTTTAGTAGGCTTGCGACTGTTAGTCTCGGCCATAGTACAAGAAAAATGGATAATATGGTGTCAATGCTCACTCCCTCTCAACCAGGGAGGAGACATCCACAAGCATAACCATTTCTCAAGAATACCCATCATTTTCATAGGGAATAACATAATTAATTTGAATTCATAGATTTGTGGCAAAATATTTCCCCTTTTTTCATTTTTGATGAAAGAAAATCAAAGGTGAAAGCCAAAATCATTAAAGATACACTATAATGATTTATCTAAGTCTAAACTCTAAGGTTAAAGTGAAAATTTATGTAAATATTATATCTATGAGTTGTTAAAAACTTGGATGCAAGACAAGATGCAATAAGGGATGAAAAAGTGACTGCAAACATGGGTGCAACAACAAAAACAAAACTGGATGAAAAATATGGATGCAATGGAAGTATATGAAAAAGAAG
>Ga0115851_100715_pt1 | contig 15946 bp, 12 predicted proteins | sample InSIn2gowninarea_FD_83865 | JGI IMG/M metagenome (GOLD analysis project Ga0115851, IMG submission 83865)
CACAACCTAAAGGAGGGAATTCGACCCCTTGTAATCACGATATAAAGGAGTAGATTTGACCTCATTTGGCACCTTCTCACTCACAAGTTCGATGTCTCAAGAAGAAGTTTGACCTATAGTTGGGAAGAAAGATGAAAAGGAGAATGAAACTTTAAAAGGAAAGAAGAAGGAAGAATATATATTTTCTTCATGCTCTTATAAAATCATGTTCTTCATGCTTTCAGGGTTTGCTCAATAATAATATTTATTTTCATGAGTCGAGGGAGTCAATATCATGTTTATGAGACCCTTCTGGGAAATATGTAATGTGTAAAATAATTTATTTTGTGTGTAGAAAGTCATGGAAACCTCCAAAGTACAAGTTATCCCTGACAACTTCAACTCAATGTAAAGGAGTGATTTGGCCCCTTTGAAAGGCTATATACCCCTTGGAAAGGTTATATAAGGGAGCATATTCAATCTCATTTGGAACTCTCTCACTCAGAGGTTTGATATCTCAAGAAAAAATTCGATCTATAGTTGTGAAGAAAGAAGAAAAGTATAGTGAAGATCTAGAAGGTAAGAAGAAGGAAGAATATATGTTTTTGGGTTCCATATCTCTAACATGTGTGAATATTTAAGGTTTTTGTAGTTTCTAGGAAGGTCATCATTATATGTATGAATTGTAGGATGAAGAGTCATAATATCATGTTGTTGGAAGAGCATATATTTTGTGCTTAACTTGTTGATATTTGAAGGATTTATATTGCTCAAAGGAGGATCTCTTGAAATGTTGTACTAGCGTTTCTATATCAGGTCAAAGTTGCACGTCATGGTTGTAGGGTTGAAGCTAGGGGTCAAGGTTGTAGCTAGAAGCTAGTTGAAGCAAGATCAAGATTTGTTGATATAATCTACTTGGAAGGATTTCTTTAAGGGTTAACTTAGTACTTGGAGGAGGACTTGGTATAGGGTTTGGGCCTTTGTTATATCATTTGAAACATCTTCTATAAGAAGATAAGTGATTTTATGGGTTTTCTTCTTGGAGGGGCTTTCCCTAGCTTGGAGCGTAATTTCTATGTTAGTTGTCTTTACTGTTTTGATCTTGATATTTTTTTGATGAAAATATATAATAAAGGAAGACAAGAATATAATTAAAGTTCACAAACACATCTTAATGAATAAGGAAATTATGATTTAATAAATACCATATTGAGTTTTCCAACAAACATCGCCACCAAATATGTACAATATATTTGTTTCTCGATAAAAAAAACTATTATATTATCATGAGATCTAGATTCAAATGTTTTAGTCCATCACTCTTCCATCTTCACTCCAACCAGATTTCTTGGCTAGGAGAGTCGAATTGTAAGACACACAATTTTCCCCTTCATCACTAATTTCCCAAGGGCCCAAGGACCATACATACCAAAAGAAAGACAAAAGTAAGAGACACCGACTAGATTGTATATCAAGGTGGTGGATAGATAAGCTAGATTGGTGGACCTACAGTTGGGACATTCCCTTTATGCATGTGAAAATATAGGTATTTGGGTGTCCTCTCTATTTCATACAGGTGATCATTGATCTAACCCTGGCATCTACCCACATTAGCCAGTTGTACTATAATTTTATTCTAACTATATTGAATATCATTGACATAGGACACTATTTCATTTATTTCCTCATATTGGTTATCTTAAAGGATATCTAGGTTCATCTGGATTCCCCCTAACTACTCAAAAATTGACTCAGAAGAGGGGCATTTAACCATAAGACCCGAGGAGTGAGTTGGGTCTTCAGTCATTATTCCCTCCCTATCTAAGGTCCCTAACTCTTCGTCACTTAGCATCTCCCCTTTGTCCCTTTGAGCTCCTTACAACCCTTGTTGACCCCTTCCTTTGTGAGTGAAACCACGCTGATGAAGCATCCCCATGCTATGTAATTTCCTTAGAACCTTAACCACCTTGCTCCCACCTTCTCCCTCTTAATTCCACAAATCCTAGATCGAAAATGCCCATAATTGGAAAATAAAAACCAACTTTTAATTGTAAAGAGACGAGTTGAAATGCTACTATGGTCATTCTCTCCATATGCTCCAGAGGAATGAAGACACCAAAACAACCCAAATGGAACTCATCCCTAGGTTCTTAACAATGCAAGAGGGCCCACGATACCTATAACTTCCTCAAAGGACTTCAACTTCTAGAGTTCAATGAGCAACCCACCAACCGTACCAAGAGTGGACCACCTTTCCTTCCAAAATTTTGAAGATATGTTCAAGTCTCTAAATTGTTACTGAGTGTTGAAAGCCTCCTTCAGAGCTTAGAATTAGAGAAATAATCCTCCCAGATAGGAAAGACAAGGGGAGTGGACAAATAATACTCCCACCCATATTGCACCAAAAATCAAGATGATCTCAATGTTAAACCAAATCATAGAGCCACTTAGGGAAAACACCCACCCAACACAAGAAGATACCAAGTCTATCGTGAGAATCCAAAAGACTAAGAATCTCAAAATCCAAGAATTTAGACACAACTAGAGGAGAAAAAGTATCTTAATACTAATGATTTCAGACAAGGATAGAGCCAAACATAGAATTGAAGCATCTGAGAATGTGGAATCCCTAAGGTGGATTCTCATAAGACTTTGGAGGAGATAAAATTCTTCTCCAAGATACCAAATGAATGCTTGCAGTCTATTCTAGCCAATTACATAGATACATTTTCCCTTAGTAGCTACGAGATGCTCGATCAACTCTCTAGAGGATACATCCTGGCTTACTGAGTAAACATTCTCGCTATGAATTCCTCTTTGCATTTCCCATGCTAATTACTTCACTAGCTCCAAGCATCTTTGTGAGGATAAACAATCTCACCATTTCTAGACTAGTCGATGTCTACGTATACAGATGGGTATACACATTTATTTCCCCACTCATGTTTCCCACGTGTTGGAGTGTGACTGCCTCGAGGCAACACCTATCACCATTGTACCAACCCCATGGGGGACATCCAATATGTACAATATATTGACACCATTTTTCACAATTTAAAGGCCCCCTTTATGAATGGACATGGTAAGATATTGGTCAACAAGATGTAGCCCACATGTAGTGCATGACCAATAAGTTTCGTTACAACATAGGATCTCCACCTAGTTAAGATGTGCCATAGCATGTGAGCTCCTGGGATATCAATGAAGACCTCTAATTCACTAGATATTGATAAATACCTGCTGAAATATTTTTCTTGAGCCCCATCCCATATATACTTGCAATATCAAAGGAACCCTATCTTTTCCCTATAGACTTTATAAACCTCGTGATACCCTACACTCCTTACCAATACCAATAATGTTTTGACTTTATTTTTCACAATTTTAAAACATCTTCATAAACAAATATGAATTAATATTGATTAAGAACGGGAAACACCCATATCTTAGAGCTCATTTTATAAAAAATAAATTTATTTCTCTCTCATTACTTACATAATCACGATGAAATTTACATATAAACAATAGATTTATTCATTTAAAATTTATATAATTTATGTTAAGAAACGAATAATTACTTTTATATTTTATTAAATTGTAATTTATATTTTCTAATAATAATACATTGAAAACCGATTTCATAAATTTATTATGATAGTGTTCTTTAAAGTTGAATGAAATCTAAAATTACATAAAAGTTATATGAAGCATATTTTGAATGTGTTCATTCAAAACTACCTCCAATATCCTCCTTGAAAACGATAATTAACCATAAATTTGTTATTAGTTGCTATAACTTTATATAGTCCTCATTTATGAATGCACATTACATTAATGTCTATATTTACATTGCCCACGGGGTTTTGGATTGATGGTGAATGGGTGCGCTGTTAAGGCACTCCTTGCGATAGGTCACTGGTTCAAATCCCCTGTGGGTACTTAGGTTAGTCTTAATATAGAAAAAAAAAAATGTCTATATTTACATTAAAAAATAGATTTAAATTTTTCTATATGACCTTAAGAATATAAAGCGGCTAATAATAATTTCTTTTTATAAAAATAACGTATGATATCCATTAAACCCAAATCTTATCAAAAAGTAGAAGAAATCAATATCCAAATGTTTGACAAAATTTTGAATTAGATTCATTTTGTTCATTTCCTAAGAGATAGAAACACAGCTAAGAAAAGAAGGATGGCTCACATCGTATCATTTTCAAATGATGTTTATTGTTTATGACAAGCTTTGGCATTAATTATGAATGTTTTCGTGGACTAAGTTAACGTGTTTACATTTCCTTTGAGTTAGTGTAGCTAACCTGCCCGAAAGAAAAGGTACTCGTTCTGCTGACTGTGGAAGTTATGTGAATTAAGTGTAACCGTTTTTTTAATTATTATTATTATTATTATTATTATTATTTCTTAAATTTTCATGAAATATAATTTTTTATTATGAAGACAATCACCAATCAAATTACCTCTTAAACATCTTTAATAATATTATTATTATTATAATAAAAAAATTATAATAATTTTTTTTTCTATATTAAGACTAACCAAAGTACCCACGGGTGATTTGAACCAGTGACCTATTGCAAGGAGTGCATTAACAGTGCACCCATTCACCGTCAATCCAAAACCTCGTGGGCAAAAAAATTATAATATTAACTTTACTCATCAATATTAATATTAATATTAATATTTATTCATATTATACCGTATTTTGATGTTAGTGTTAGCGAAAAAACCTAACCATAACAAAAGCAAAACAATGGATTTAATCCGTCGAATGGAGGCATTTGGCTTGTAGGGCTTGATACCAGGTTCAGCTAACAATCGAGACATGACATACATTTTATTATGAAATATATATGCGATGGAAAGAACAGCAGCGCCCACTAATACCAAGGAAAATGCGGATAGGGTTTGCAGAATTGGTTCAGCCATACATTTTATACCAGAGGAAACAGTAGGGAGCCACTAGTAATAATGAGGAGAAGATGTGGGGATCACTGTTCGGCCATCATTTTTAATTAATTATAAAATTTGGTTAGCACTTACTTTTATCTTAAATTGATAATTATATTAAATAAATGTGTAAACATAAATATACATTTAAAGATCTAAAAATTAATTTAGAGGAAATGATAATAATAGATCAACATTTTCTAATCATAAAGTTAAAATTTTAATTTAAAATCAATTAATTTAATATCAATATTATGTATGCATATATTCTAAGATCAATAATAACTATGTTATAAGGTTTAGGGATTATTAATGTAGCTAATTATATTTGTGTGGAGAGGATGTTGTAATGTTATTTTATCTAAACATTTTGACTCGTCAAATTATCACTGATTTTCAGACTCCATGTTTTGACACTTCATGGTTTTTCCCATGGTATTATTCTCTAATGAAAAATATTTAAAGAAATAAAATGCCAATTAATTTTCATTTTTATCAAAGAGGTGGCTTCCCAATTATCTAAAAATTGTAGTAGGTCGTTGAGTTATTAATCTTCTTGAGTTGCTTAAAATTAATGTTAGGTTAATAATGTTCTTCTCCAAGGTTTGACCATAGCCAAATCTTCTCTTATTGTGATTTGATTGTAAGGATTTTCTATTAAGTGATCCAGTAGCATCAACCCAAGTTGTATCAATTTCTTTTAGGCCCCACAAGGGACATGTACATTTTAGACAACAATCTTGTTTTCTCATTTTAATTAGAAGATTTTGTAATAGGGCCAACTGTCCTGATTCTAGATGAATTTGGACTCTCGGGCTATTAGGATATTTTGAGTGTTTAGCTTAGTTGTTGGGTAATTCTGTATAGATGTCGAGTTTCTCATTAGTGGTGATAAATATTAATGGCTCAAAAGTATTCATGGGACAATGCCTTAAATAGGAACATGAATTAGACAAGAATTCCACATTAGTGCCCGTGGAAATACAACCACGAGTTGTAAAGGAGAAGAATTTTTTGGTTGTGTTATGTTCTATCATGTTGTGTAATGTGCTTAAATTCATTATTTGGAAAATACATTTATATATGCCATGCATTAGGGATATCACATCATCAAGTGGACTTGCCACATCATACTGGAATCACATCATGCAGGCTAAGGGGATTTGGTATCTTGATATAATTAAGATTTCTTGACCCTCTTAGGTAGTTTCCTAATTAGATTTAATCAGTCTTGATCATGGATTAGTGGTTGTGATTAAAGAGGGTCAAATTCATGGTAAAAAAATGATTTTCCAGTTATATAACAATTCCCTTTTTAATATTTCACATTTTGGACCACATCGTGCACCCTTCTATTGACCTGACCCATTAAGCACCACGCTAGCTTGCACCTGTGGGTTGTTCTATTGGTCCCTAGTCCTCGAAGAAGTCTATATTATCCCCTGGCCTCCCAGGCTAGTCCACACTGACCCGTGCACGACACATATTGAATTAGTAACATATCGATCCCCAACCTACAAAGCTAGTGCATATAAGCTCGGGCTCCATCATATTATACTAGAACATTAACCAAGTTAGAACCTTTATTCATCTTCTTGGCTTCAAATGTGTGTTCTCCTCATTCCATTGGTTTTATAAGAAGTACCATATATCATTGGAAATATTGAAGAATAAGCTATTTAACCATGCACTTTTCATTCTCATTTGGATGGAACATAGAAGAAGTTCCTTCAATAATTGGCTACTCTTAGGCTTCCTTATGCATTAGTGAGAAAGAAGACTTACACAATGCTTCCCTTGACATCAATGTTAATACATACACACTACCAACAAGCTCCCCCTTCGGCATTGATGATAGCAATACCAAATGTCTGCTACTCATTAATGGTTTTATGCTAGACCCTCTCATCTACTTGTTGATTTTTCATCTTTTGATGTTTGTTTATTATCCTTTTTGAAATCAATGGAAGAGGTAATATACTCCCCTTATGTTCATGCATATTATTTCCTTGAAGACCCCATCTGACCAACATGATTATTGGCTGAAATAAATGGACTACTCACCCTTTTGAGGAAGAAATGTCAGCCATATTTTCTACTATATTCAAAATTGTCTTTGGGAAGGGCTTTGGTGAATACGTTTTCAACTTTCACTTTCATTGGATAGAATTCTAACCTAACAAAATGATCAGTGACTCATTCTGTAATAAAATTATATTTAGCAACGATATGGTTTCTCTTAGAGAGCATAATAGACATTTTATAGATATTGATAGCACACGTACTTTCACACATGATGGGCATAGACCAATCATCATCTTCTTGATGATCCTTAAGATTCTATTTCATCCATTGAGAAAGAAGAAAAGTATTAAAATATTTTTGGAATATATATTTTCCTCAATTATGGATAGGAAAATGAAGGTTTATCTCTTGTTGATCCATATACCAAACAACTTCCTCAAAAGAAGGCTCCTCCAATAGTTCTATAAGCTCCAACAATAAGGTATGTTCCCCTTGGATACCACAAGGTGAAATATATGGTTCCTTTTTTGGATTTAAATATTTATTTTACTGCATTCACATGGGTTTCTTTTGGGCTTGTTTGAAATATTTCCGCAATACATATTTCTTACATGATATCTAACCTTGAAGTCTTTAATTAAAGAAGGCTTCCTATCATGAAAAAGTACATGGTATGATTTTCTTCTCGAGATTGATCATCCTGACTGATATTTCATACTGTTGACATGAAAGTGCTCATAGGTGCACACTTTTCAATACCAAACCTCTTCAATATTTCTATAAGATACTTGCTATAATAAACAAAGATGCCTCTTTCTAATTAATGTACGTACAAACCAACAAAGAGAAATAGTACCCCAAACATATACATTTAAAACTCCTTTTTCATGTTAGCTGCAAAACATTTTATCATAGAATCAACATCACTTCCAAAAATTATGTCATCTACATAGACAACAATGATCAATAAGTGATAATTTTTAGCCTTAATGTAAAGGTTGATTTCCACTTCCCCTCTCTTGAAGCTTTGCTACTAAATATATTTATCCAACCTAGAGTATTAAGACCTAGGTGTTTGATTCAACCAATACATAGTTTTCTTTAATATGCACATGTATTCCTTGTTTTCTGATAGCTAAAATCCTTCTTGCTTCCCAACACATAATTATTCTTATATTTCTCTATTTAAAAATAATGATTTTACATCCATGTGATAAAATTTAAACCTCTTAAAGCTTGCAAAGGCCAAGAACATTTTTATTATTTCAATTCTAGGTAGTGGAGAAATTGTTTCTTCAAAACCAATGATTTTGACTTGCGCCTATCCATTATATGCAAGTATGCCTTTGTTCCTGACTACTTGTCCATATTCATTCAACTTACTTATGTAGATCCACTTAGTTCTAATAACTTTTTTTTCTTTCATTAGAATATACTCAATTTGATCTAGTTCTTCATCATAGCATTAATCCAATGTTCATCTTGGTTAGCTTGAGCAAAGTTTTGGGGTTCCATCAGGGATAGTAGAGCTAAGATATCATGGCTTGTTGTTCCCGCAAGCTTCCTTCTACTCCAAACTCTTGATTCCTTTTCTCCAAGGATTTGGCTATTTAGATGATTCTTTTGGACATACCTAGATGAAGTTTTTGAATGTAATGGATCAAATTTTTGTTCTTGTTGCTTTTCATGCACTTCATTCTATTTTTCTACTTTTTGTTATTTTTGGTATTTATTTGGTTATGGTCAGGTTTGAGGAAACACTTAATTGATTCTTACATCAATACTTTCAATAACCTGACGTGTCATTTTGTTGTAACATCTATATACCTTACATCTATATGCACATGCAAGAGAAAGTTAGTTTATCCTTTAAGGGACATCCTATCACACTATGTCCCTATTTCAAACAAGTATAGTAGTAAAATCTCTATCGTCTTTAGCCCCAGCCATGACCTATGTCATTATAGCCACCTCGTCGACCACCATAGCATCCTCGGCCTCATTCTCTTCCTTTGAATGAAGGAAGATATGTTAATTGGTTGGTGGCCTAGGTATGATATACAACATGATAATTGGATTTAGTTTTTCCATTCAATGGACATTCCTCAATGGAATGTTCATTGTCTTCAGAGGTTGCACTCCATTTCAGTTTAGAATTTTGTAGGTTATATTGACAATTGTTAATATAATGATTAGAAGCAATTTGATAGATGTCATAGTACACATCATCTTGTATTCTTATGATGTCTTTGTCAAAATATTCTAAGAACTCACATGTATCTTTATTATGTTCCTCCATGTGGCAGTTGGTGCACCTTAAATGATTCTTTTGAAGCGATAAATGTAGTAGATATTTTTGTAGTTGGTCTACTCTATATTCAATTTTGTTGTGGGTCGATGAACTGATTGACTGGTTCTCATCACGTTGTTAAATTCATTGGGCTAGTTTAAGAGCTTCCTCACATGTCCTGATTTCATGCATTTACACTTACCTACAGATTTTATGAAGCCTTCCATCCAAATACCATTGTACTACTAAGTTATGATTGATAGTGTATGGAATTTGACTTAATAAATATTTGAAAATTTTATAATATTCCTTTACATATTTATTCAATCCTTTTTTTAATTTCATTTAGTTTATGTGCTTCCAAGTGCTTAACATCTTGTGCTTTAATGAAGGTGAGTAAACTAGTCTTAATCTCATCCTTCATCTTATTTTTTTTTCCATTAAGTTCATGAACCATGTCAGGGATTGTTTCCTTGGTGTTGCAACAAATTGTGCCATTTTCTTTTCTTCATCATTGATGTCATTTTCGGCCCAAAATTTTTCACAAACAAACTAGTGCCTCTTAGGATCTTTGTCTCCTTCATAAATGGGTATATGATTTAATACCATCTCGGTTGTCTGGTATGAATTTAGGTGAAACTAATAATTTTTATTAGTTTCATCATCGAAATATACATTTTTACTTTCTTCTATTATGTCGATGACATAATACAATGATTTGTCAGTATAAAACTACTTATCTATATATTCCATGAATCAAATTATTTGTGATCGCGACTCTTCGTTGATCAATTATGAACTTCGACTTTCTTCAACAAATACAATCTATGGTAGGGGGTGCGATCATGAGGTTAGATGGTCGAAGAAGTCTTTGTTCTAATTAATTATTATTATTTGATGGGTTTTGAATAGAATTTTCATTTTCTTGAAGGTTTCTTTGTTGATTGTCGGTATAGTAGACTGTAGATATTTCAGAATAATTCCTTGACTAAATAAATTCTCTTATGTTAGGACTTGATAAGGATCCCCTTGGAGTATTTCTTATTGTTGGACTAGAATCATCTATTTCCATAGTGTCTACTTGCACTCTTAGAATTATCAGTAAAACCTCATTCTTCGCCAGGGTGGGTGGTGCTATGCCTATCAACACTTTTGAGGATTCAGTGCATTTTTTATGTCATGCTCTTCATTCTTCATTCTTTTCTTCTAGTATTCTTGTTCTCTAATTGTTTCTCATCGACATTGTCTCATGTCGCTTGCTAATTTTTGTGTGTCGGTTGTTTTTTCATACTATCAGTCAGTATTTGGTCAATTCCTTTCATTTTGTTGCTTCTTTATGAATGAATTATTCTCTTTCATTTTTGTTGGCTGCAATACTTCTCCAACTTTTTAATTTACACTTTTATTTTCCTTTTTATTCCTCATGATTTGTTATCCCCCTATGTCAACCCAAATATTGTCAATTCACGAGGGAGTATTTATTGACCATAGTTATTTACTTAAAAAATAATCCCATGCTTCTTTCGTATATTTAGACTAAGAATCTAGAAACATACTTCACTTCGTCTAGTCCTTCTTCTAGTTGGTACTAATTAGAGTCTATAGTAGTGGGTAATATTCGAGGATGTAAACTATGCATTTCCCTAAAAGAGATTTATGTAATAAGGTTCGTATTATGTAGAATAACATGTCATGTAGATCGTCGTAGAACGTAATTTTTATATGTTCGACAAACACTTGATCTTCTAATGCTTGTTCTTCACAATAGTCTTCGAATATCAACGTGAGCCACTCATGTAAATTTGCTCGACCATTGTTTGATGGTTTCAATAGAAAATAAGAATCAAATTGGTTTTCATTTTTTTCATGTGTAACACTATCAAGGAACATTTTACTTTCTACTAGAGATCCTTCAATAAAATTCTCGTGTGCTTCTATTAATAAGTTAGCCCTAACTTGCACAATCAACAATTGATTCCTTTGTGCATAATTTTTGAGATAGTTATTGATCTTTGATTCCCACAAGAATTGTATCTTGTCTAGCGTTAACATTTATGATTTCATATTATATTGGACTCAAATTCCTTCTACTAGGAATGAAACCAATGTGGTAATATAGTCGAAATATTCTTACCAATAGATAGATCGAGTAAACATATAGAAGGCATGTAAAAGAGACAAGGCACAGTAATGGAGAGATAACCAAGTCACATATATTCTATATTATATATGTTATCACTTCTTACATTAGTATACTGACATATACATATACATACATAGATATATATATATATATATATATATATATATATATATATATATATATATATATATATATATATATATATATATATATATATATTTTTTATATATATATAAAAAAGAAAATAACTTTAATATATATCACATTGTCTAGTGTGTCATTAGTTATCCCACTGTCATATTACAATTTGCTACAATGAGACTAATCAATCAGGTCAACTATCCTTTTCACATTCGTCTAGTCGATCAACCTGATTAGTTCATTCAATATTGCTCTATTCAATAAACTAATATTTAAATTGCTTCTCCCCAAAATCTATCTAGTAATTGAACTTCATTGAGCATCTTTCTAGACGTTTCTTGCATTGTTCAATTTTTTGTTTTAGCAACTCGATTTTACTGTGTAGTTCTTATAACCATTAATTGTCTTTTGATCTCATGGTTCTCACAAAATATGTTGAATTAATTTCAATTAAAATCACCCCCTTTATCTGTTATTAGGCATTTGGTTTTTAGATTAGTTTCACTTCAGCAAAATCCTTTAGGGCCTTTGGATTTCCTAGAATCCTCATATTTTTCTTTAAGGAAAGAAACACATATTATTCTTGTATAATCATTGATGAACATCATAAAATAACTTTAATCTTTTAGTGTTTGATTTATTGTTGGTCCACAAAGATCTGTATGGATGAGTTCTAGAGGCTTGGATGTAGGTTATTTTTTTTTTTGAACAAGACCAACTTTTGTTTTCCATGTTCGAATTTCTTATAGAGGGTATTATCTAGTTTTCTTATATTTGTTGTCTATAGTGACCTCTGTTTTATTGATCTTTACTAGATTATCAAACTTGATGTGTCCCACCTTTTTGTGCCATAAATATCTCTCATTTTTCTTACCCATATATCATTTTTCTTCTTCTTCTACAACAAGAATGTACACATTTCATGAAGTTATGTTATCCTATTCCATTAGCATTCATTTATAAACATTTCTAGTTTCAAATTATTTGGAAAAAAGATGTGATATCATACCCTTGATCACACATTTAACTGACACTCAGGAGATTAAATTTTAGTCCTTTCACATACAAAACATTTTGGGCCTTAGCTCTTCCATTATCTATGGTCACTGTGTCATTCCCAAGTATTATTACAAGTGCATTGTTACCAAGTATTACTTTTTCTCTATATTTTTTTTTTTTAGTTTAATGAATATACACTGATATCCTGTCATGTGCCTTGAACATCCACTATCAATTTACCATATGTTTTCTTATTTTTGGGTACATAACATAAGAACGCACTCTTCCCGATTCTCTTGTTTATTTTTCCATATTGTTGGATGCTTATTTCTAAGGGTACATTCTTCCCTTCCTTGGTTTTGAGACCTATCTATATTGCTTTTGCAATCATGTTCTTTGCACTCATAGTTTTTGCATTTGTAGCGTTCAATATATTTCAACAAAGAAACAAAGTAATTATATTTTTTGATACCACTTTCATACATACCTATAGGTTTTTTTCTTGAATTGATGTTCAATGGGGTTTCAAGGAATTATTTCCTTCCATATTATCTACAATAAGCTTCTTTATGACCAAAATTATTACATGAGTAGCAGTATCCATAAAAGATTTTTTGGTCCCTAGATTTACGTTATCTAGTGAAAGTAATAACTTTGTTCAATCTACATTTATTTCTTTCTTTTACATAGTCATGATGTTGTCAATTTGTAGCATTATCAATTAATTTCTTATTATTTTTTGATCCTTTTAGAATATTTACATGGCTGCCATATTCTCATTTTGACTGATTCCTTTGATTCTCTCTTAACTTTTTCTACATGACTCAACCCCATTTTGATGGAAGAAGATACATGATTTTTTTTATCCCTTTAATATGTTCTTGAGTGTATTAGGAAAGTTTTTAGGTTCTTTGCATTCCTTTTCTTCTATTGTTGAGGCTGACTCTACCTTGGGTTTTTTTGGGTTCTCTTCATAACCAAGAATTTTCATGATTAATGGAGATCTATAAAAGTTGAGGATGTGGTCTAATGATTTAGTAACATTTATTTTCCTTAAAATTTAATTTACCCAATTTGAGATTTTTTCTAGTTTCTTTCTTAAAGAGATAATTTTTCTTCCAACTTCTCACAATGTCCTTCCTTTCAAATAATTTGTCAGAATCTCCTTTATTATTTTAGTTTCTTATAACTTGCATTTTAAGAGAATCATTAAATCTACATGAAATCCTTCATCCTTATATTCTTGAAAATAATATTTTAATTGATTTACATTTTTCCTTAGTTGTCTAATCTCTTTGATGGGTCTCATAATTTCTCCCTCAAAATCCACTTCCCCTTCAATCTCTTCATTATCATTTTGATCATTCGTGGCTATGAAGATGATTTTTCCTCTCTCATCATCAAACATGCATTCATGAATTTCATAATCGCTATATTCTTTGGTAATATACTTTTATTTTTTATATATCCTCTTCTTTTAGGATCATGATGCTTGAATCATTCTTTATCATCATTATCATTTGATTTTGCATAGGGAAACTTAGATGCATAGTAACCTATTCTACCACACTCAAAACACTTGAATGTAATCTTTCCTTTTAATTTTCCAATTCCCCTTTTCAAATTTCTCACAAATTGAGATTCTTATTTATCTAATTCATGACTTGAGTCTTCATGGATATTTTATCTATTTGTTTCTTTAATTTCTGTAAATTTATCCTCTTTTGATCTTAACTTCTTCTTCTCTATTCTGATTTTATATGTAGTGATAATTCTGTGAAGAGAATTCATCTTCATGTTTTGAAGATCTGACATTTCCTCAATAGATGAAACTTTTGGAATGAATCTTGAGGGAAGGGATCTTATTATTTTGTGAACAACTTCATATTCATTAATTGTCTCACCAAGACCTCTGATAGTATTGACTATCCCATCTACATTAAGAAAGAATATTGTAATGTCCTCATCTTCTTCCATTTCCATACTTTCACAATGAGCTCTATAAATTTGTAGCTTGACCTTATTCACTTTATCGTCTTCATCATAATTTCTTTGTACCTTTCTCCAAGTTTCCTTGGGAAATTTACAATGCAACACTTTGACAGATCTTTGTATGATAGACCACATAATATGAAAATTTTATCCTTTTCATTATATGAATATAGTGCTTCTCCATTCATATAAGTTGGAGAAATTTCCAGGACCTGATAACTATTTTGAACAAATAGTCGGGCAGTGTCTAGAGATAGAATATAAGTACCAAGTCCTACTTTCCAAAAGGCATAATTTGATCCAACAAATAGTGGATCTTTGACTGAGGAATATCCCTTGTGACCGACCATGATCACTTTTGATCTACCTTTTAGTGGTTAACTGCTTCTTGACGGAACCTAATCCAATACCAATTGTTGGAAATATTATTATACTAAGGTGGAGGTGAATATATATAATGACTAATTTTAATAATTCAAAACACTTCAATGCACATGCAACGTCGATAATATTAATAACATAAGGAAATACCATATATGCATGAAAACCATTATGAGAGAAAACTTAGAAACTTATTTATATGAATGTTCTTGAGGGAATGATCCTCAGTTACAATAGTTTACTAGTACCCACCAAAAAGAGACATTAATGCCATGAAATAACTTTGCTGACATCAATTAGAATAATACTTCAATCCCATAAATTGAGTTATTTACATCAACCAGAAGGAGACACCAATCCCTTGAAATGATTTATTATCACCAACCAGAAGAAGACACCAATCCCATGGAGTAATTTACTAGCACCAATTGGAGATTCCTAGCAAATGCCTTTTTTCATACCTTTTCAAAGTCAAATCCTCAGGATTTCCTAATTATATAGATTGATTGATTTTGAATTCAATTATATTTCCTATATGTCTCTTATGCTTTCGTATATCACTCCCTTTGTATCTTCAACATTGTTTCATCCAATGTCCTTATATGTTGCTCCTCTATTCTGCATGCCACTCTCTATTCTGTACCTACATATAGTATCAACATGTCTATTTAGACTTCATTCTTAGATTCTTCCTCGTTCACACATCTTCCATAGATTTAATTCTCATACTCATTCTCTTGTTCTATGACATAAACGTTCATTTGGATTTTCTAACCTTCTTACTTTTCACAAGCTAGAACCAAAATTATTTTTTTTAAGGGTTGTTGTTATGAAACCAGCTCAAGAAAAGATAGAAAAAATAGATCAATGCCTTAGAATTCGGCCTCTTCGAGGGGGCAATCTCCTTTACATTACATAAATGAACAATTCTTGGATGATTCAAATGACAAAACCTCCTTTCTATATATAGGAGTCTAAGGAGTCACAATATAATCCAACCGACCTAACATTAATAATATAAAGCCACA
>Ga0115851_100717_pt1 | contig 15937 bp, 9 predicted proteins | sample InSIn2gowninarea_FD_83865 | JGI IMG/M metagenome (GOLD analysis project Ga0115851, IMG submission 83865)
GTTGCAGAGGTTGCCCAAAAGCAAGTCACCAAGATCAGCTCCTCATTCGCAGATTGCAGGAGTGGCAGTAGAGAAGCATATATTGATTCGCCAGTGCCGAGGTGTAGAGAATGTAGGTTAGAGGTCACCATGGTTTTCTGGAAAAGAAGCGTTTACACTGTGGTGACACCACTACCTCCCACAATCAGCAGAGAGACCGCGGTCGAAATGCTGCATTCACACAGCGAGATGATTGAACTAAATCCACTGGTCATCAACCACACAAAATGCAAACCACCCGCTAATGCACTCCCGGACGAGTTCCACTGCACCTGGTACGAGCTCACGGACCGTGTCACATATCTGCCAGGAGTCAAAGGCCAAGTCAGTTACAAGGCCTGTTTTCACGATTTGCCGCGTGGGCTTCAAACCCACGTATATGCTCCTGCTGGCCTCGAGATTAAGGAGAAATGGAGCATAGGGGGAAATGATATCGTGTTGGGCGAAGAAAGGGAGCACCAGGAACTCGGGTTCAGCAACCTTGGAGTACCTCGTGAAGGGTTGTACCTGCGCGAGGACGTCGACATGAACTGCAACGTCTTTCTTACCGGCTTTGTCAAGAAGACCCTGAACAAGGCCCATCAAGTTCTCGTGGATCGCCTAGTCGTTAAGGCAGATCTAGCGGACGACAAGAAATACAGGGAGGGCGTTCGTCGTGGCTCGGTTCTGATGGGAGCCGGCGGAGCCACCGGCCTTGGTCTCTCAGTCACTTCACCGACAATGACATCCCCACGATCATCACAAAGTCATAGCAGTATAAGTGATGTCCATCGAAGCCACAGCAGCATGAGCGACGTGCGCCGAAGCCATAGCAGTATGAGCGACCGTAGCTTCGCCGACAGCACAACGCCAGCAACGACAATACGAGGGGACCATACCGAAGCTCCACCGCTTCAAAGCATCGCAGAGCTGGAAGCCACAGACAAAAATCCCGAGTTCAAAGGTGCCGCTTTCGAGATTCAACTTCCGCCACCTCCGCCAGTCGAGATGCCGTAGCTGACTCCTCGAGCAGAGAGATCAAGGAACAGCATTTCTTTTTCTTTCGGATGGTATCTTGGGCTGATCATCATTACTCACACACTGACTTTTCATTTGTTCACGAGCACTGATAAATACCCCTATTCTTGTTGATTACCCTTTCTTATGTGTTTTTCCCATTATCCTCTGTATGGTTTTAACCTTTTGATCCTTGACTTGGTCTCCATAGTGGTTTGACGCAATGCAAAAATATCATCATTTGCATACATAACTGATTACATAGAGTGCTTGTGAGAGAAGACATGGAAACAGACATGCAGAGAACTTGTTTCATGACGGAGCAGTCCAACCTCCTTGCTTTACAAAATCATACATCGACCTCTTCGCGTCTGTACTATACCGTCTTCTTCATTCTACAGATGTAGAATCCAACATTATCTTTAATCTTGCATAGACAGACGGAAACACAAAATCAGAATGACATTAACATACGTCCGCACGTGTAAGGTCGCATGCTTGCACACCTAGAGCATCCACGTGCAGGGTCCCTCCCTAGATCGTGACTTCCTCTGCATGTCAAGCACAAGAGTCACGAGCTCCCATCCTGTCCAGCGCCTGAAATCACCGTATCATTTGCATTATCCATCCAGAAACTATATAATCACCCTTGCCGACACCATCGTTTCTGCAACAAACTACCATCGATACACATCCACCACAAGTACCTACTTTCCAACGATTAACATATCCATCATGACAACCAACCCAAACCTCCTCTTTGCTCTGGAAAACATCTCCAAAACACCTGTCCAGACCTCTTCCATTCCTACCACTGTCGCTACTCCGCTTGGGCCGCACAGAACTCTGGCACGCGCAAAAGATCCTCGTCATGGCTGTATCAACGGCGTCAAGATCTCCACGTGCAAAAAGTGCGCTGGGCATGTGCTGAGAGGGTAAGTGATTTCCTTGCCCTACTCAATTTCTCTTTTCCTGCATGTATCTTGACGGATGCTGATTGAAGAATGACAGCAAAGTACCATGTACCGGATGCAAAGGCACCGGCTTCGTGGGAGCTAGATGCTCGGCTTGTGCCATCGGAGCAGTTCTTGCACAGAGAGTGCTGATCAAAGAGATCGCTGCCGATGTCCTGGCCGAAGATGACAAGAGAGCAAAGGGTCTTCAAAAGCATACCTCGACTACGAAAGAGGTACTGAAACCAAAAGAAGCTTCAGCAGGCAAAGACACTCGAGCGAAGGAGACGATGGACGAGGACGTGTCAGACGAAAATGGCAAGACCTTCAAGGAATGATGAAAGTTCGGGCGAAGCGTAGGGCGTAGGAAACAAGGGTTTTGATGTATTGTTGATGCGAGGAGGATTTTGCAGGGGAAGATAGGCTCGTGGGAGGAGAACGAACAAGACAAGTGAGACAGGACAGAAATCGTTACCTTGAAAGAAACGAAGCGCAGAAAACGTAGTACTCGGAAGTGAGAAAAGCAGAATGACAAAGAAAAAACATCACAATCAAACCTTCTCGTAATCGAATATCAAGACATGAGTGCGTGTCCTGCCTGCCTATTCTGCTAGGCGAGGTGAGCATTCATGGACGGTCTGGGCGTCGAAGCTGCGAGGCTGCTAGAGGTGACTTCCTTCGATAGCCTACGTTCGATGCATCGTTCTTGCCTCGAGAAGAGCATATGGGATTCCCCGTGGTCATCCCCTCCACCACGACAGGATAGATTTTAGTATGCAAAAATACAGAATAACTAAAGCGAGCTGATCAAGATCAAGCGGCGAAGGTCAAAATGGTCTTGGCAAGAGCGCACGCTAGAAAAATTGGCGGGAGAAGCTCGGCACTTTCCAAGCAAGCCGCACTTCCAGGTCCCTCTGCATTTTCATATTGAACGGATCTTCGCAAGCGCCAGTCAATCGCCCACGTCTCACTCCGTCAGGTCAGCAAATACGCGCGCAACCAAGCAGGAACACTCCCAGTCTAACATTCGAGCTGCAGCGATCCTCCATAAGTCAACATGGCCGAGCAACTTGTTCTTCGCGGCACCCTCGAGGGCCACTCCGGCTGGGTCACCAGCCTGGCTACCTCGCTTGAGAAGTGAGCACAACACACAATCAGAAAGAGATAGAGAGAGGCAGAGATGCTGATTGCCTTGTTTTCAGCCCCAACATGCTCTTGTCTGCCTCGCGCGACAAGACCTTGATCATCTGGAACCTGACCCGCGACGAGACCTCATACGGCTACCCCAAGCGCAGCCTCCACGGTCACTCGCACATTGTCTCCGACTGTGTACGATAATTTTCTGGTCTCAATGACTACAAAGACAAAACTTCTGACCTCTCTTAGGTCATCTCCTCTGACGGTGCCTACGCTCTTTCCTCCTCCTGGGACAAGACTCTCCGCCTGTGGGAGCTCTCGACCGGCCAGACCACCCGCCGCTTCGTCGGCCACACCAACGATGTTCTGTCCGTCTCCTTCTCGGCCGACAACCGCCAGATCGTCTCCGCTTCCCGCGACCGCACCATCAAGCTGTGGAACACCCTCGGTGACTGCAAGTACACCATTACCGACAAGGGCCACACCGACTGGGTCTCCTGCGTCCGCTTCTCCCCCAACCCCCAAAACCCCGTCATTGTCTCCGCTGGCTGGGACAAGCTCGTCAAGGTTCGTTCCCGCCCTTTTCCATCTCCGCCAATTTTTCCTCGACATGATGTTTTGCAATTATGTATTTGCTACTTCAGAGCGGCCATCTACCGCCATGAGACAACTATTCACCCATTTGCCCTGATCCTTCGCATAACACACAGACTTCACAACGATTAGCAATCGATTGATGAACAATGCGCTGACAAGACTCGAATTACAGGTTTGGGAGCTCGCCACTTGCCGTATCCAGACCGACCACATCGGTCACACCGGCTACATCAACACCGTCACCATCTCCCCCGACGGTTCCCTCTGCGCTTCCGGTGGTAAGGACGGTACCACCATGCTCTGGGACCTGAACGAGAGCAAGCACCTCTACTCGCTCAACGCCGGTGACGAGATCCACGCCCTCGTCTTCTCCCCCAACCGCTACTGGCTGTGCGCTGCCACCGCCTCGAGCATCATCATCTTCGACCTCGAGAAGAAGAGCAAGGTTGACGAGCTCAAGCCCGAGTACGTCGAGGTTGGCAAGAAGAGCAGAGAGCCCGAGTGTGTTTCCCTCGCCTGGTCCGCCGATGGCCAGACCCTCTTCGCCGGTTACACCGACAACAAGATCCGCGCCTGGGGCGTCATGTCGAGAGCTTAAATGCTTTGATGTTTCGACAGTGCTGTCAGGAGGAGAAACAGGATTGACTGAAAAGTTATGTTGCTGTTTTGCGAACCATTCCAACGTGGCTATTTTACACGAACATTGTTCCCGACAAGAAGGGCTTGTCGAGGCGACGCTGGGATGGCGAGGACGAATGGAGTCGGTTCGACGGAGTGCAGGGTATAATCGGCGTTTCGTCCAACCAAAGAAAAAAGACTCGTTTCGTAGGTTTTTTTCATGCCAAAAAGATAAATGTTCAAACCTCTCTTGCCACATGCGTGTAGTCTTGGTGATATTATACCGCCGTTTCCTCGAAATATTTGTCCTTGGTCGACCAGTCTGAACTGTCAGTGCCCTGAACTTGTAACTAGGCAGTAACGAATGTCTATCTCATCTCAATATCATGTCGCCAGGCAAATCTTTGTCTTTGTCGCAATGTAGTTGACAAGCACTGTTTACACAGACGCCAGGCTTCACACCCGCCGGACCTCACGCCCTCCATCATTTCCACCTCTACACTTGAAAACCAACATCATCAACCAACAATAATCACTCATGGCTTCTTCAAAACGCGATATTACAATCATCAATCCATGGCTCGGTGACCTAAAATCTGGCTACAATAGGAATATAACATCGCGACCGAACTACTTCCTCCACTCCACTTCTGCGTCTTTGATCACGACCTCTAACCTACATTCTCTACACCTCGGCACTGGCGAATCAATATATGCTTCTCTACTGCCACTCCTGCAATCTGCGAATGAGGAGCTGATCTTGGTGACTTGCTTTTGGGCAACCTCTGCAACCCAAAAACTGGTAAACGATGCGCTCAAAACGTTATCAGACAAGGGTATCAGCAAAGGCCGCAAGATCCGCGTTCGAACTTGTTTCTCCTCGTCGTCGATACTGCAAAAACTTCTGCATCCACAAGCTCTCAATGGGAAGGTCTATCCACCTGAATCATGGCAGTCCACACTGAACCTCCCACACCCAGATCAACTACAAGGTTTGGATATGCAAGTCAAGAGTATCTTTCTCTTGCCCTTCTCGGTCATGCATCCGAAGTTCATCATCGTGGATAGTAAAATGGCAGTCTTACCTTCCTGCAACGTGAGCTGGGAAGATTGGTTCGAAGGCGCTGTGACTCTTACTGGACCTGTGGTTTCGTGCTTCGTCGATTTCTGGAAAGAGTTCTGGGCTCAACAGGAGGATCGCGACGAGCTGATCAATCTCTCAACGAGTGCTGAAAATCAAGACTTGGTCGCCGGGATATCTCATGATTCACAAGGACAACTACCATTGTCCACACCATTGAACTCGAAAGACATACCAACAATCTTTCTACCATCACCCCATCACCGAAACCCTGATTTCAAATTACCATGGCAAGAACATTCTGCCCCTCCACCAACACCATTGAACACCTTTTTGCTTCGCAGTCTCCTCTCCGCCGAGCGAGAAGTCTACATCCAAACACCTAATCTCACTGCTGCACCTGTACTCACAGCAATCTTGTCGACCCTGCAACGTGGCATAGATATTCACATCGTGACCAGCGAAAGACTCATGATACTCGAGCAGCTAGTCACTGCCGGCACCACAACCTCTCGTTGCATCTCGAAACTTATATCACGCTACCAGGACATTTCTTACGCATCATCTCCCTCTGATTTAGAAGCTGGAAGAGGCAGACGGGGAAAGCTAAGGATTGACTATTTTGTTCCTAAAACAGGCAATGGGGATAGAGAGCCTCAGCAAAGCCATCTCAAGTGTACGATTGTGGATCAAGAGTTGGTTATCCTTGGATCAGGGAACTTGGATCGTGCAAGTTGGTATACCAGTCAAGAACTGGGGGTTGCGTTCTTTGATCAGGATTTTGCACGGAAGTTGCTGGGAAGTTTGACGAGTGTGCTGCATGGAAGGCTCAAGTCTGTTCTGTAGCTCTACGTATGTATGAGCCTGTCACATTTGGCATAGTCGCGTATAATCCCCTACTTCATGGGGCAAGATGCAAGAAGACACATACACTTTGAGCGTTTCCTCGACTGAGTCGCTGGGACTAGAGCGACTGTGCACTGGTGTGGTTCGTAGTGTCATGACATGTCTTAGTGAAGAATGCGCAGATATGACCAGCTCTGCGTAACAAGATATTGCATATTGCGCTTTCTGAAACTTTATAACTCATCACAGCGGCAGTGTCTTGTTTCCAGAAATGATAGTTGTGTGACAAATATTATCAGGTCTAACACGAGAACCAAGCTCTGTATTATGTCAATCTAGCCGACGTGAGGATAGAGAATGAGGCTGTAATGGTGGATTCGAATCGCTTGAACAGGGTCGCACGCTCATCCACATCAAGAAGAAAAAAGAAGAAAAAGAAGAAAAAGAAGAAAAAACAACACTACCTTGGATCTCAATCAGCATCTACGTTCTTTTCGCTAGATACGTTCATGCTGGCATCTGGCAATGTTAGATGAGTACTAGTATCACCTGCACGAATGCCGGTGAGATATCAGTAGAGTATTGGAGCGTGCCCTTGCAGAACGTTGCTGTGGGATCGATAACAACGAGACAAGATATCACAAGGCAGACATTTGATCGATTGAGTATCTACCTGCTGCATCAATACTTTGTACTCTCACCCAGACGTTGACTTTGGAGTCCAACACACAACCAGTTCTCAGTGCTTCAATCGAGCTAGGAAGGTCTTGAAGTGATCTACAAGAAAACCTGTATTCTTTGTGATAAGGTCCCAAGACCTGAAGTAAGAGAGTGATCCAGCAATGCAACACCCTGACTCAGAATGTGTTTCTGGAAAGTTGACAGAACTGGATGGCTTCACGTCAAAGTCGTCTGTCAATTGTAGCCTAGCCATGCGCGCGCCCACTGCCGAGTCCCTAGAAGGATGTGCTTGCGAAAGGAAGCGAAATCGGATCAAGAGCGGTAGAGTTTGAACGGCTTCAAAACTCCAGGTGTTTTGTGCACTCGGAGCGGACGGATGCCAACGCTGCCGAGGGCACGTATGACGAGGATTGTGTGTGACAAAGCCACATCCGTAGATGATGTGGAAGTGGATTGGAACAGCATCTTGAAAGAAGAGATGGCGATGTGCTCAAGCCAGTGTTTCAGATGGACGGTTCGCTGTCCATGACACGGCAACTGTACCTGCATACGTGTTCGGCGAGCATTGTTCAAGAAGGGTGGTTAGCAAAAAGCAAAAGGATTTGGACCAAGACCCTGGAGCGGAGCGAGCTGCGATGGGCGCATGACGAGGCGCTCGTCACGCTTTGTCGTATTGCCGTTGTTGACCAGTGAGCAAGGCTGCGTGTTTGGCAAGAGGCTTGGGTCGGCACATGTGCACGTTTCTCTTGCTCCTTCTCTCAGTCTCAGTCTACAAAATCAAGGTTCGTTACGTGCCAGGGCCTTATCCTTGAACGATCCCTGATTGATAAGTGAGCCGCAGCTTCCTGAATCCTGAACAAAAAGAAAGCCCGCCGCACCCATCATGTCCGCTCGTGCCCACTCTCCACCTGCTTCGACCTTCAGCTCGCAATCTGACACTGCGCCTATCGTCTCGCGCTCAGTCTCTCAATCGCCCACTACCGACCCAGCAAAGCCCAGCAAGCGACGATTGTTTGGTCTGGTCAAGAGAAAGGACAAGGCCTCCGACAGTGCCGTCATTGACGCGAATACCGACGCGACCCAGTCCGACCCGACAGCTGCAGTTACATCTGCATCAACAAACATGAATCCTCTCACCTCGTCGCCCTCCCCGCCCAATCGCTTCGTTGCTGCATCACCGACACGTCTACCATTTGCGCTGACTTCGAGTCAATCCACCTCGACTCTGGCGTCATCGCAAATCTTCGAGCGCAACGTCCAAGAGTCGATTGTACCAAGCGAACTGTCACCCGCGATTCCTGCACACATCCAGACCGAAGATCATATCCCTGCTGTTCTCGAGGCGTCCTCCCTTGCTATTACCGACACCCATCTAGATCCGGATCAAGTTGAGATTGTCACCCACACAGCCCATCAACCTGCGATTGATAAGGTCGCAGAGGGCACAGCGAATGCTCTTCATTCAGATGCACAACTCCCAGTCTCACCACAAGATTCACAACATGAGAGCTTCCACTCGGTACCCTCTCACCCGCCAGATCTTGATGATGCCGCGTCAAACTACGGTGCTTTAGATCCTGCAGATGTGCGCAGACTAAGTTTCATTTCCTTTGCAGACGTGGTCCAGGCAGAACAGGCTGAATCCAAGGACTCTTTACATCACGGACCGCTGTCTGCCAGCACTCTCAGCCAAGCTCAAACCCACTCTCCTCCACTACCTCGCTCACCGTCACCTGCGCGCTCGCCCTTGTCTTCGCAATACTCTCAAGAAGTGACGACCCCACCGCTTGGGAGCAACCCAACGTCAATCAAGGGCTTTGACATGAGCCCGGTTCGCAGCCCAATTGGCAGTCCTCACCAGCAACATGGAGAACTCACAATCGAAACAATGCGTCAGGCATTGCGCAAGACGGCCAGTGGGGACTTTACAGGAACCAAGATAGCACCATATCCAGCAAGCTCGACAGGCCTTGAAGATGGCGGTCTTGAGAGACATGGCTTCAAATGAAGAATAACAAACATTTAACGAATGACAAGAAGCGGATTATGGTCCGCTGGCTGACGCGCCGACTCTCTTCACTTCTCAAATCTCCTTGTTCTGTGTATTTGCCTATGAATCGCTCAAGGGGTGGCTCTCTCCCGGTTTTGGTCTATTTCTCTGCGCTCTGTTCCCCTCTACTTCCAGGGGCGGCATGCTTATGACGATACTTTCACTACCTGAAGCATAATTCCAATATCGATGATCTGAAACGTGACAGCCAACTAAGCTCTCCATTCGCTCCTGTGAGATAGATGATATGGATAGATGATATTGCGCAAGCAGGAAACAGGCTGATGTGAGATATGGACATGTCGAGAGAAATTGGCTGGCGGCCTTGGAAGGATGACGGTGAGGAAGGCGCACGGTGCACTGTACCTGAAACACGGCAGGAGCAGCATGTTGTGCAAAGATATGCAGGGCGTTCGAGCAATGGGTCCCAAAGATAGAGGCGGTGGAGCTTTGTCAGAATGTTTTGTTTGGCAAGACAGATTTATTGTTCATGCTCGACAAGTGTTCGACGCAAGGCTTCTGCTCGAGCTTCTTGAAACGTTGCTCGCCTGGTTCCGTTCCTGGTTGTTGGTTGCTGGCATTGTTCCGCGCCGACGGCGCCGTCGGCGGCGTCTCAGCGTCTGGACCTTTTTCCTCGGGCTGACCAATCAGACATAATAGAGGGACAAGTTTGGAAAGCTGCGGCTTCTGGCAAGGTGACAAGGGCAATATAGGAGTAGGGGACTTTGATCAGGCCGCCCTAGAGTGACAATTTGATATTCTTAAGCGGGTTGTCCTTGTCATGTGCCGAGGAGGAGGTCGAAGCAGCGGTCAAGAAGGTAGGAAACAGAGAAGCGAGAACGAGAGGGAACGTTTAGCAGCAAAAAGAAGGGTGGCAGTTTGCCGTCTTCATAGCGAGTAGCGTAGCAGACCAGGGCAGTTCGAGCGCGCCGTTGGCTTTCTGCACACAGCGAGCACTGAGCACCAGTGCCAGCACAGCAACCACTGCAACAACGACGACGACGCATTCATCCTTTCCATCTTCCTCCTCGCAAAGCTCGCCAACCACAAACCCCCTGCTGCCAACACATTGCGCTTGAAAGAAGCCAGACTCGTGCATTCAGCGTACCATCCCGCCATCCGCGGCCACACGATTGTATATACCTGGACACCCGCTCCGCACAGCAGGCATCGGGCCCCATGTCTGCTGTAGCGCGTCGTCTCGCTCAATCGACCACTACCCTATCGCATCTCTCAAGGCGCCGCTGCTGCTGACGGGACCGATTGCTCCACCCCTCGCCAATCGCGCGGGGCTCGTATAGCAAGCCTGAGCCCACCTCAGCCTCGGAAAAAGCATGAGAGCTCATATGGAACCAGCCCCTCGCCAGAAATGGTCGGAGCAGTCGAGCCGCCGCCGAAAACAGCCCAGCCTGTACGATGAATACCTCAACCAGGAGCGCTCCGCCATGTCTCAGAGCCAGCCAGTATCACAGAGCATCATACAGACAACCACCGAAGCGCGCGAACAGCACTTCCCCGGACCTCGATCTGCTCGCAGCGACAACACAATCCGCACCGTGACTCCCGACTCGGTTGTCGAAGAGACGACCATCAACATCGAGGGCCACGTGCTGGGCTCTTCTCCCCGGACCAGCCTCAAGAGAGATCGCGATAGTCCTCGTTCCCTATTACTTGCCCGTAGTGAGTCGACCGACAATGCGCGCAATCGCTTGCAGTACACCTCGACCTCGGCCACCCGTCGCAATCGTACGAGAACGCTGGACGAGGGCGCCTCACGCGAAGTGTCGCCTGCTTCTGCTCTCCATCCTGGTAGCCGTCTGCGCCATGGCTCGATCCACCTCACCGGTAGCGAAACCACCTCGACTCAGGTCGCTTCCACGTCGTCCTTCGATCCCTCGCAATCAACGTCGTCGTCCGCTTCAAAACGTCCGCGCTCCCCCATCTCGTCGTCTGACGCCGCCAGTGTATCCGGTGCCTTACCCAATTCAAGCGCTCGCCGAATTCTACATCTTATGAAGACATTATGTGGCCGTATGTCGGGTACCCTTTGGTTCCGTCGTGGCGCTTCAGCGATGTGGCTCCAGTCATACTGCTACATTCAGGAGGACACGGGCAGTCTGCTGTGCGAGGCTGATGTTAGCTCGCCACAGAATCGCACTTTGATCCCTGATCTACGCGGTTGTCAAGTACGCACTGCCATGGACGAAGACACTCAGATGCCTTATCTTGACATCTCAGTGCCAAACTCGACATTACAATTGCATGTTCGTCTGAAAGATCGCAAAGACTTTGACTCGTGGTTTGCCGCTCTACTTTGTTGGCAGCCAATTCGGCCAAGAGGTATTCACAACAAGATGACAAAACCTCAGACTCCTGTTGTGCAAGGCATCACCTTGACTGACAGCAGACGCAACTCTGAGATGTCTCTTACACTAAAAGAAGCCCCAATCATCAAGGTTGGCCCTATGATATACTGGGACAGCAACATTTCATACGCCAACGCTGGCACGCCGAGATCACTCAAACCTTCACCTTCGCGCTTCCAGAGCTATGGGTCGCACTGGTGGAGGCGTGTGTCATGTACGCTGCGTGAGAATGGAGAACTCAAACTTTACGCAGAATCCGGTTCGACTCTTCTATCTGTTGTTCAACTTTCCCAGCTCTCTCGCAGCGCTGTCCAAAGATTGGATCCTTCTGTCTTGGACAACGACTTTTGCATAGCCATCTATCCTCAATACACATCCGGCGCCACCGTCACGACCGCCATCCGACCCATATACCTATCTTTGGAAACCCGTGTTCTCTACGAAGTTTGGTTTGTTTTGTTGAGAGCTTTCACGATACCGCAACTCTATGGACCTAAACCTAATGGCCATTCTGACGAATCTGCTATTATTCCTGATACCCCTTCATCTGCTGCCTTCGATAACATGATGGCCAATGAGAAGATTGAAATGTTCCGCATGGAGCGCGCTTTATCCATTCGCATAATTGAAGCCAAATTGCCGCACGCTCCCTTGAGCTCATTGGCTGAGTTCAACCACCACCATTCAAATCGCCATAATAACAATGCTACAAACAAGCCCGAGCTCTCGGACGGCTACTATGTTGAGATCCATCTGGACGGTGAAACCCGAGGCAAGACACAAATCAAACATGAATCAATGGCGCCCTTCTGGCGAGAGGAGTTCGACTACTTAGATCTGCCCGCTGTCCTTACTTCCGCTTCCGTCCTATTGAAGCGTCGCCCACCTGATCTCTCGAGCCCTCGCGAACAACACGAACTCCGCCTTGTGCATGACGCCTGGCTGGACCCTTCGCAGAAGACTGGTAGTTCCGCTGGATTCATGCCCGTACAAAACGATCAAACACTGGGCAAAATTGAAATATATCTCGAAGAACTAGAAACCAGCAAAGAAGTCGAAAAGTGGTGGTCAGTCATGAACCAGCATGACGAAAACGTTGGCGAAATCTTGATCAAGGCTCGCGCGGAAGAAAATGTCATTCTCATGGCTAAGGACTACAAGCCCTTGAACGATTTATTGCATAATTTCTCAAACGAACTTACGTTGCAGGTCGCTCAGATGATCCCGACAGAACTAAGGCGATTATCGGACTTGCTGCTGAACATCTTCCAAGTATCTGGTCAGGTCACTGAGTGGATCATGGCTCTGGTCGAAGAAGAGATTGACGGCGTACACAAAGAGACGCCTGTTTCCCGCATGAGATATACTCGTCGCATGGCAAACAGCAATAATGAAGCAGACGCAAATGTCACTGCTGCTAGCGAGCGAGAGCTAATGGTTCGCGACATGAACAAGAACGCCACACTGGAAGCCAACTTGCTCTTCCGCGGAAACACACTGCTCACCAAGTCTTTGGACTCACACATGCGCAGAGTAGGCAAGGAATACCTCCTCGAATGCCTTGGTCCCATCATCATGGACATCAATGCGAAAGACCCCGACTGCGAAGTTGATCCCAACCGAGTAACGAATCAGCACGATCTAAAGAAGAATTGGGACAGGCTGATCAACTGTACCAAATCCGTCTGGAACACAATCAAAGTTAGTGCCAGAAACGCACCTCCAGAGCTGAGAGTCATCTTCAGACACATCAGAGCTTGCGCAGAAGACAGATATGGCGACTTTTTGAGAAGTGTCAGCTACAGCAGTGTTTCTGGTTTCTTGTTCCTGCGCTTCTTCTGCCCAGCAGTTCTGAACCCTAAGCTGTTTGGCCTTCTCAAGGATGATCCCAAACCTCGCGCTCGCCGAACATTTACGCTGATTGCAAAGTCACTACAAGGCCTTGCAAACATGGCCTCGTTTGGTAGCAAAGAACACTGGATGGAACCTATGAATGCCTTCCTCACAGACCATCGGGAAGCTTTCAAGACTTTCATCAACGATATCTGTTCAATTTCTGCTCCAGATGGCATGATTGGCCAGAAGCCTACCTCTTACTCCACTCCTCTGGCTATCCAATCTCGACTTCCGATGACCAGTCGTGAAGGGTTTCCCAGCCTGCCATACCTCATTGACCAAAGTCGTGAGATTGCAAGCCTGGTCGAACTCTGGCTACATGGTACGACCAACGGAAGTGAAGCAGAATTGTTAGCAGCACAGATTGGTAAAGAAGATGGTGATCTCTTGACGTTCCATAAACTTTGCAAAACTCTCGATGCCCAGACAAAGGAGTGTCTTTCTCGTGCCGAGCGCGCTGAGCGCCCTAACTCTGCGCTCAGCTTCCGCTGGGAGGAGCTTATTGACCAATTGCAAACTACATCACTGCTAGACAATGGCGCTCGTATTGACGATGCGCTCGACGTATCAACTCGCGATTCCTTTGATGATGTGAGCCAGGCTGCTCAGCTTGATTCGGCAAGGGGCCGGGGGTACAGCGCTGGAGGAGTCGGACTTGGTCGCTACAGCGCAGATACTGAAGGCCATCCACCGCCATCTTGGGAAGAAGACCGCGACGGAGGTGCTCAAACAGCAGCTGTGAGTATTCTGAGCCACGACAACAATCGCCACTTCGACAAGACTAGCTTTGATGTAGCGAGACCAGGGACCTCGACCGCCTCGGTCTCGGCATCTGGCTCATACAGCAACAACATCGGCGGTGGATTCATGCGTGAAGGCAATTCAGCACTTCCACGCGACCTCACCTCTGCGAGCCTGAACCTACACTTCCCTCAACGGGACCGCGAGCGCAAGTCTACAGAACGTCCTCGCGACGGTAGTGTCAGTGGCAGTGTGGTCAGTAGCGAAACAGACACCACAACTGCATTGCCTAGTCTTGCGCGCGAACGCGAAAGGAGGGAGCGCGAAAAGGAGAAAAAGGAAAAAGCCAAGCGCGAAGAAAGAGAACGACGACTCAAAGACTTTATACCCGGCCTCACCGGCTTACGACGAAAGAACGAGCAAAAGGACAAGGATAAAGACAAGGAGTGAAGCCTCTGGATGATTGGCCAACACTCCAAAAAGCATTTTTATTTTTCTCATGTATCGCTCTGGGTCGGGTCTCTACTTTTTTTTCTTTTCTTATTTGCGCGTACGGGAGGGTTGATCTTGACACGATATGCCTGGGTAGAAGTGGGATGACAGGATAGGCGCGCGTGTGGTCATTGGTCTTTCTTTCTCATGTGTATGTTTTTCTCGTTGAGTGTTTTGTTCTTTTGTTAGAAGCGTGCATTGATGTAGCATTTTTTGGCACGTTTTCTTGTCACGAAATAAATGTTCATATTCCCATATTTTCAGCTACGATCGAACTCTTCTCGAATGGCACATCTTGCCGTGTGTCAAACAAACTTGAGGCACAACTTTCTGGAATCTATCGTTCATGCGATGATGAATGTGGTGACATTGGCACGAGTAGTTGGCGAGGAGGCTGGGAAGCCAATCAAAAGGCTTGGCGTGTCGAGTCGCGTCTCGCGGAATTTCAATTCGGAGCATCATCCTGTCTATTGTCTACCATCTCTATCATACCACTCTACCACACTCCACTAAACCACGCCTTCATTCGTATCATTTCGTGTTTCTCAACCATCAACGATCGCCCTACGTCTTTGCATTCTCAATTCCATATTTTAATCAATCACAATGTCTTCTCCGGCGCGTTCAACGCGCTCGAGTCGCGCTTCGACACCAGCAGATGATAGCTCTTCTATCGTATCAATGGCCCTCGAATCACCAGGAACCAGAATGAGAAAGCTTATGGCTGCTTTCGACGAAGAGTCTGACGATGACGCCGGCGTTCCTGTCAGACCTACAACAAAGTCAACTTCTACAACACAATCAGCAAGCGCGACGCGTACCACTAACGCATCAAAAGATAATGAGGATGAGCAGAGCGAAGAGGAGGATGAACCCGTGTTCAAGCCGAGAGGCAAATTGGCAGCTAGAATGGGAGGAGCAGCTCCTCCAATTCAGGAAGAGTCGTCTTCCGAAGATGAAGATGTGTACCAAAAGATCAGAAGAGACCTTATGGCTTCGAAGAAGGCTCCCTCTGCCGAAAAATCTCCCATCAAGCCTACACACTCGATTGAGACTGCTCGTGCAGAAACACCTCAGCTCAGCCCTCCTCGCAGGAGACTCGTACATCGAGCTTCTACTCCAGCAGCTTCTACTAGATCAGAGAGTCCTGGTTTGTTCATGTCGCCAGCTCCTGAGCAAAGACGATCCCTCGACGACGATTCGAACCACTCAGGCGACTCGGACTCGGACCTTCCTGCAGATCCATCGGCACCTTCTCGACTTCGCGATCTTGTCAACCGTCGACGTGCTGAAAGATTGGCAAGAGAGCAAGCAGAGAAAGAAGCAGAGGAGGAGCGTGCTACCACCGGCCAAGCTCCACTATCGGACATGTTCAATGACGAGGATACTAGAGACGAAGCCACGGAACGAAGACTCACGCAATCTGCAAGACCCACACGCAAAG
>Ga0115851_100719_pt1 | contig 15923 bp, 10 predicted proteins | sample InSIn2gowninarea_FD_83865 | JGI IMG/M metagenome (GOLD analysis project Ga0115851, IMG submission 83865)
ATGCATTCACACAGACTACAATTGCTAGAAATGTTTGAATTCTTTTCTAAATTCAACTGCAAAAGTATTATTTATAGGAGAAAAGTTTTCCATTGGTGATAAAGATTCATGTGTCCTCCAAGTGCCTCTGATTTGGAAAAAGTTTGTTGACAAAACCACATCAGTGAGGTTTTGCAAGGGAAGCCTCATCCTCAATAGTTCGCTTCCTTTTATCTGCATGAGTTTAAATATGCAAAATACATCACATATTAAAATAACTACTCTAAACAAAATTTTTAAGGATTTCGGAATTACGAAGTATTTTATTGAAGGGTGTCTCTCAGCAAAATGCATCCGATAAACTGCAGAATTGACAAGACTTTTGACACATTTATACAATGCCCAAAGGGACAATAAAATTAGACCTAGTTAAATTCCACCAGATTAGAAAGTTATGGTTGACCTGACCAAAATGTTGAACACAAGTAAGGGCATTAATATTGCATAAAAGAACTCTTACAAAGTTGTCTGCGACAAGAAAGTTACAAATTCTCCAGAGACCTTTTATATAACTCAATTCCCAATGCCATGGCTGTACCTAAATTTGAATTTTTCTCACATAACTTCAAAATTTTATGAAATAATCAGTGATAACAGATACCTACAAACATATACAGTTAATTATTTTTGAGGAGTCAAATTTATGGAAAATTCTTTCTAAAGTAACATTTATTTTTGAGGAGTCAAATTTATGGAAAATTCTTTCTAAAGTAACAAATATGAATACAGTTCATGGACAAATTTAGTAAGATTTAGTTCAAATCTATTGATCATTGGCCTATGGGTTAGTTCATTCTGAGTTTAATTCAACGAATTCTTATTAATATTTTGTTTCAACATACAAATATTATGCTTAATATTTCAGCCCAAATAGACCTCGATTTTCATTGGTGGATGCACCGCTATGTGAGGCACTAGGCAAGGAGGATTGAGCAAGTAGAGCAACACTGGCTGGAGGCGCAATGATCTAGTAGGCCAGATGTACTCTCTCCTAACTGCATGAGGATTTTCATTTTCTTGTCTGAGAGCATTAGATCCTTTTTCTTTTCCCTGCTTATCGTTGTTCCACCTTAATAACTCCAGTAACCACTAACCATGCCCTCCTTCGAGGGAGTGTAGTGACAATAATTTCGGTAGCTTAAACCTACTTGCGGTGCTGGAGGGGTTGGTTTGTTTTGTCTATGATTAGGGGTAGGCTAGTTTTGGTTCTCATTGGAATTCCTACAACACCATTAATATTATTAAAACAATGAGTAATTGATAGGATTATTCAAACCTCATATTGGAACGGGACAATATTTTTTTACAGGATAGATAAACATGCATGTTTGGTAAACGGATTGCTCCAGCAGGATTCTCTTAAAATTTCTCTCGTAATCAATGTCTGGATTTCTCTGGATTTCTCTAGTAATCAATGTCTGGATTTCTCTAGTAATCAATGTCTGGTAGTTCTCTGCGTCTTATTTCGTGGAATGGCATTGTCTACGGAGGTCGTGGAATGACATTGTCTATAGAGGTCACAATTTTGTTCTAAAGTTAAGTTTATCGCTAGAATTTGGTGAAATTTGTCTTGATTTTTTTTTACTGTGAGAGTGTTGGAATTTCAAAATGGAGCCACCCTTCAAATTTGATGGCTTTTATGCCTCCCCAACTTGTATTTACAATGTGAGAGTGTTGGAATTTCAAAATGGAGCCACCCTTCAAATTTGATGGCTTTTATGCCCCCCAACTTGTATTTACAGTTTCAAGAAGGATCTTAACCACTTTGCAAAATTTTTAAGCCTATTTGACAAGGAAATGACTCCGTGATGGGAAATTTTCCTGTGTTTAAATCATCTTTTTCATGGTAGAAATGGATTCAGCACCATCAAAAACCCCAAAAGCACCCAAAATCTAAAAGCTTGATAGTTGTAACCCAGATTTTCAAAATTTCTTGCTTGATTTTCTCAAAATATTATCTAGATTCTTATTTTTATGGGAAAAGATATGACCTCTTTGGACTATACTTTTGTGAATCTGGTTGTTCTAAAGATTTCTTATTTGCTTATTTACCATGGATGTGTAGAAAATGATTTCAAACTGCCTTAAATTTTTGCATTGTAACTAAATGTATTGTTGTCTGAAAATTTATATAGCTCAATTAAATTAAACTCTAAGGATTCCTAAAACGCCCTAATCATGTTGTCCCTGGCGTTTTATCATTCCCAATTCAAAATGAAATTTTATTTGACCTCTCGTGTAGATATTCAAATGGAAATTCATCGTTTCGAGACTAGGGAGAAAAATGGCAGAGGGTGTTTAGATCCCGTTGTTTTCCTCCCACTCAAGTCTCTTTTCAGCAGTGAATATAGTTATAAAATTGGTGCATGAGGATGGGTATCTTGTGTGGGTAGTGCACTTTTACTTCTATTCAAGTGTGATGGAGTTGTAATTTATGCATACCATTGGGTATGTGTGGCTATAGTTACTGGTGCATCCTCTAATCGGTTTACATTCCTGGAGATATTAGAGTACGAGATTGATATGACTAGCGGGTCACTCCTCGAATATTTGTAAGACCCCACACTTACTATTTCCCTTTTTATGTGTATGCCTTACTTCATTTGTTTTAGATATCTGAAGTAGTATATATTCGTTTCATGCTCGAGTGCTTTACTCTATATAAGTGTCCTTCTATTCATCCAGATCTAAGCAAAGTGAAACACAGTTTGAGTGGGATCGGAGCCCACATAAAATCCTTATCAAAAAACTGGAGTGGAAGACTTCACTATTTTGGGTAAGGAGTTCATGCACATTACATAATTTGAAACATAGCATTGGTATTAAGCGGTGCATTCCTTTTCGTTTTCATAGTCTACAATTTGCGCGGAGGGTTTTCTAAAACACAACCTAGATTAACAACCTAGATTAAGGACTATCATATACAAAGGAACTCCACTGTAATCTTGAATATGGGGCTGTGGGGTGGATCTACAGGCTCCAAAATACAAAAAATGGATATCTAGATATTTTAAAGATGCAATGAAATACAAAGCTTCCTTCTCAGCAAAACAAACACAAAACACACAATGTTTATATATATTTAACAAATGGAAGTTTCCCCAGTCATGGAAGATAATATTCCTAAGATAAACTCCATCTTATCTAGCCTGCAAAAAAGGCAAAGGCATATGTAAATTTAATGGCTTCTAGCAAAAAAAAAAATCATTACACCAATGGATCTCTTCCTCTTAGATAGCCAACTACAATCCTTATTTATGCTCCAAAGGCTTCTTTATTGACCATTGATACACATAAATATTACGATTTTGTACTAAATGAAAGGCCTTAGTTTTGAGATAATGTTGGGCTCTTTATAACCCCATGGTTCCCAGAATTCAATGTAACAAACATGGTGGTCTCAAAAATTTTGATTTGGCTGAGACTTTCAAATCTTCTTCTCCCCTCCCTAAAATCCTAGAGAATATTGGTAGCACTCTGGGAAAATTTTAAAAGAGGGATTGTGAAAGAACTAAGAAAGGTATCTTCACCTTTGTTAGAATATGTGTGGAGATTGACCTAAATAAACGATGACCAACTCACACCATTCTAAAGCACAAAGACCTACGTTTTCTATAGACTGTGGGAACGCAACATTTAGATGTAGGAATTGTTTCCAAACAAGACAATCGAAGAACACATGCCAATAGATAAAAAAAAGTTCCCAAAAAAAATGCACACAAGCCAAGAGGATGGTAGCTTACAAAATCATCCATTTGAGGAGGAGGAAGAAGAAAATATGGAGAACTCAAAAAAAGAGAGAGGGGGCATATATGATAAAAGTACCTCCACTACTCCCAATCAATGTGGGACAAATTTAGTATCGATACAGGAACAAGAAATACAACCAAAAATAAATCACATGGAGGATGGAACAAGGGGTACAAAGCTTTCCCAACTATCAAATGGTTTAAAGTATAAATAAAACCCCCTAGGATCATCCATGGGTGTTATGGCCTTGTTTCAACTAGTAGGAGGTCCAAAAAAGAAAGGAAGGGGAAGCCTAGTAATGCCCACATTACTTGATCTTTCCCAGTGTATTACTTTTTTTATTTCTTTCGTTTTTTGTTTTTCGTTTTTTTAGAATGTAAGCATACTACTGAATAGCTTTTTTGCTAATTTATTTACTAATCCACACATATGTCTGCATATCCACACATATGTCTGCATATACAAAATGTATTTTTTTCAATATGAATGAAGTACGATTTTCTTTTCGCACGAAAATAAATTAATATTAATGTACATTAAAAAATGATTTAATTTAAATATGATAATTTAAGAAAAAAAATCTTAATTCAAAATGATTGAAAGAGTTTTAATTTAAAATTAGGCAAAAACCATTTAAATTAATAAAATGGTAAATTTAAAAGTGTAACATTGCATCCAGTTGAAAAGGTATAGGTTTCTTGATTTATGCAAGATGGTGAAGTCTAATTGTTGTAAGCTTTTTTAGTTTTACTAAAAGTTACAAATACAATTTTGGTGAAATTTCTATTTTTTTGTTATTTGAAATACATTTGTAATGCACAAGAGAATTTAGAGCCTTGAAAAAATATTAGAACAATCAATATTATAAAATTTTAACAACCCAAATCTATCATTGCAACAATTTTTGACTGGATTTTGAAGAAAACTCATCCAAAAATATGCCTAAAAGAAGATAAAAAACTAAAATGTTTAAACTATGATTTATAAAGGCAAGGAAAAAATGCATCCTAGGAAAAAAGAGAGAAAGAAAGGACGATGAAGATATATCTCCAAAAAGAAAAAATGGAGAAGCTAAATGGGAAGTACTTATCCAACTAAATGGATGCGAATGAAGAAAGTAAACAAGAATAGAGTTCCGTAACTCAAATAAAATGATTACCACAATTCAGGAATAAGCGTAAAGCTTTAAATTCTATAGTTATTAATAATTTTAAACTATTAAGTCTAATGGAATATTTTTTTTTTATTCATTATTAATATTTTATTCGTAAATGGCTTATCTCCATGTTATTTGATAATATTCTATAGATAATTTCATATATTAACATCATTTTCACTCTCATCACACTCAGCGAATTATAGAAAAGAAAATGTCATGGCCTCTCGCATCCCTGTAAGAGAGGAAACTAATGTTATTCTTTCTTATAAAGTGATAGAGGGTTCAAATAGTATCTACATATGTATACTTAGGGATTCCTTTCCATACCAAGATTTTAACTTGATTCCAACCAATAAAATTTTGATTAACCACGGGATATGAAACTCATATCTTATTTGAAGATAATGTTTTTAGCTTAAATTTCAAGATATTTAACCAAAGAACTCTTTCACTCACTGATTACAATTACCTTCTTGAATGGATGTGAACTTTGGGAACCACACCTTAGAGGTGTAGATCGAAATATGTTAGAGAGAGTACCTCTCACTATATTAGAAGATCTCCATTCCAAGGGACAAGTCCCTCATGGTAACATCCCTACGAAATATGGTGCAATATCATAGATGGATATAGTGATCTTTCATATGGTGAAGATGATGCACAAGGTCAAATATATGGGAAAATCACAAAGGAAGATTCAATATCTACACCTTCCTCTTAGGCCCCTTTATAAAGTGGGAGGATTTTGGTATAAATTAATGTTGATATATGAGGGTTTTTACATTAATTCACCTCATTGAGATTATTATTGACAAACCATCCCCACATAGATTTTGAATCAAATCCCATAGTCCTTCCAAGGGTTAGGTAAACAAGGGAATCCATATTTATATTTACAAATCCTACAGAATTTTTTATTTCAAACATTAATATAAGTAGTTTAATTTACAACTCTAGCATATTGGTGGGTTCAACAACCATTGAAGAATAAACTCTAGTTACCTTACACTATGACAAAACCTCTCACTAGGCTTAGAGTTTTCTCCCACCAAAATTACATTAAGATATATCACGACATTCCTCCAGAGCATTGCATATGAAATATGTGAGTATTTCAATCTAAGTCTGGGGACTTTTATACTTACATTTTCTCCCTAGGGTAAGATCAAAAATATTACTTTATCTCTTCAAAGATTCACATTGTTCTTTTTAGGTACTCATGGCCTATGATTACCAAATATTCTTAGATAACTTTGTCTTGGAAATGTTAAACCTTTGTTGATAATTTATCAAGGGTTATATTTGAAATTAATGTATACAAGTTGTTTTCCTCTTACACCCAATGGACCTCCAACAATACTAGGAAGAGGCGCCATGTCCAGCTTCCAAGGTCACATAAACAAAATGTCACAAACATAATGACTCCATAAAATCATGTTAATTACACTTTTCCTTATGGATTTAAATACTATAAACGCATCTCTTAAACAACAAGAAGACCTATTTCCTTTTACACTTCATTATGATTACATATATGTTACCTAGTGATGTATGTCTAATTATTTGTTCATTTTCCTTCTTTTAAATTCTATTTTTATTTCTAACATATCTTAATATTTTCATTCTCATCCTCATATATTGCATTCTTAACACTATCTTAAACCAACAATAATTTTTCTAAATATTAATATTTAAATTCAATTCCATTAGAAATATTTCAAAATTATAATTACTTAAATTGCATTAAATTAAAAATATGGTATAACTTCACAACCTATGGCATTATATATTTCATTTATATATTATTTATCATTTAAGGAAAAACCAAACCATTGGGTGTTATATTCATCATCAATATTAAAGAAAAAATGCTCCACCTAAAAGAATCCATTGGCTACACATAAAAGAAAAACTTGTGACATATGCCTCTATGTAATGGGTCATTAACCTAGTTTTTTACCGAAGAAGAAGAAAATACTTTAACCAATCCGAAAATTTTTAAATTTTACTCCTAGATCAAAAATAAATTTTAGCGAAGATAATATTGGAAAAAATGTTAGTTAACCTTGTATTCATGCATATGACTTTAATAACATCTATCCTTAACCGCATACCTGAAAAGGGATACTACCTTGATTTTAATTTATTTTTCAAAAAGTGAATAGGATATTTATTTCTCAAAATACATAAATGGGGTCTTCTCATTTCCCACTATAAAATTATACCTAGTCTCTCAATATCTTTTGGAAAATTTTACAATAAACATATGATTCTTTAACTCTATACTAATTACTCTTAAAAAAAATATGTATAAAGAAAGGAGTAATGAATTTCCACTCTTTCAACTCTAGTATCGATGCATGGAATTTGATAATCTGCTATGTGCATGACTTTAATATTTTCACTCAACTCTAGTATTGATGCATGTTGGTTCTTGATATTTTGTGTCCATGGCTTCGGTTATTTTCATTATTGTATTCTCATCGTCATTGTGTTCAGCTCTAAAATTTATTGATGGGATGCTATTGAAAGATCATTATTCATTCATTCCATCATGTCTTTGAACAAATTATATGAATTTGCTAACTACCTATAAAAGGGGTATTAACAATTTCTGAAAGTTTATGCATTCAATATTATTCGAGATTTTTGAATTTCAAAATGAAAGAGGAGATGAAATTCCTGTTTCTATGAATCACCTCTTCATGAGGCATTAAAACATTTATAAATCAAGAAGAAAAGTAGAGAATGCTAAAATAAGCTCACACATAAGACACAAGATATGCTCTCTGGGAAACCCTTTTGGGAGAAAACCCGACTAGAAGGTGAGGCTGCTTCACTCTCTTTCTCTGTTTGGAAATATGGCTTCAGATACAAATGAGTAATGCTTGTGGCCCGTGGGTTGCTATAGTGCACAAATACTCTCTGTGTGGTCTACCTCCTATCTCTCCTAGCTATCTTTGCTTAGCTATGGAAAAAAATGCTCTCGAAAGAAAGGAATGTCTCTTCCTCCTAGTGGCCCGGTTATAACACAACCCAATAGCCTACTAGCAGTTAAGTTTGACTACATAAACTCTTAACTAGAGTTACAAAATAGAATATTTTTAGAGTCTTTTACATCATAAATGCGTGCCTAGCCCCTTTTCCATGAATAATGGGGTTGACGCGACATCCGACCGAACTATAGGTGTGAAAATAGAAAGGTCAACTTATGAGTGGCATAAATTTTGCATACAGACTTTGATTGACATGCTTCTTGTGCCATTTCAAAGGTCTCCCAGTGTAGAATAGCATGAAATGGAGTTGCGCTAAAAAGACAAATTTTTATGCCTGAAAAATGTCATTTGATAACTCAAAATGCTCCTAAAAGGTTTCAGATCTTGTTTCACCAAACTGGGTTTCGCCGGTAAAAATAGTCACATCAGCTAATTCCTCCACTTTTTCCACTCCAAATTCATCGAGATGGATGACAAACGATATATTGATCCAATTTAGATCAATTGAAAACCTTGCATATGTTAATTGTGGAGTACTCTGAAAAAACCTATTTAATGGTAACTCAAAAGAAGATTTGAAAACAAATTTGATATTTAAAAAGATTGAAAGTTGGGTCTATTTTCTAACTCCAAACTTGTCGTGAAGGGATCCTCATAAGAATCAAAACTATATCCTTTTCCAAATTTTGTCACTCCAATATGGAACTCCTCCTACTCCATCCTGTTTTTCAAATACCTCCATCTGATGACAATTATAATGTTGCAAACAAAATCTTTCTCAACAAGAAAAGATTGGTTGCAACTCTAATTCTTTATTATCTTCATGTATATCCGATAAATATGGGGAAGCCATGTCTTGTAAAACAAGAATCACTTAGGATGGTTGTTCATATGTTTCAATGAAAACTTCATCTTGATTTCCTAATTTTTTTTATTTTATAACTTCAAGAGATATGAGATTCTGAATGACTTGTCCATTTTTGAAATAGTCCAAAAGAACTAGCTCTTCTTCCATAGCTGAAACATGAGGAAACAAATCTATAGAAATTGTTGACTAACTATCATTACTCCTTCCTTGGTCACTTAAAATATGAACATTTTCATCAACTTCAAGGGAAGAATCATAATTTTCAGATTTAAGATCACGATCTAATTCTATTTTGTCCAAGGAGGAAACCGCCATTTGTTGTTGGGATGATAATTCACATAGGGTTTCATAGATTTTATCATCAATTAACTCTTCATTACCTTGCACATTTTCTAGATACTAAATGAAATTTTCATAGCTTTCACAACAATCTTCAAACAACAATATGGGAGGGTAATTTTCTCTATAACACTCAAAGAATGTTGCTTGGAAATCCTTCAGGGAATACTAGCTACCAGGTTGTAGTCTTTCGTACCATGATCTCACGTCTTCTTCTAGGCTATCCATAGACATATTCATGAGGTAGTCTTTAGGCAAGTAAACTCCTAAATTATGAATATGAAAATGAAATTTGACCAAATGTAAACTAGCATCATCCCTTTCATGATCCTTGAACTTTGGCAGACAAGTTTGCCAATCAATGCGAGGGATGCAATTCAGAAAATCAGTAATATGAGAGTGATCGATAGGAGCAGACCTTGTATATTTATAAGCCTCCATGGGAATCATCTTTCAAGTGTGGAATCATTAGTGATTCTTCACTTTATGGATCTCATTGGCATTGGATTCACCAGGTGAATGGTACACAACCTCTTTGTCTCTAGTCTATATTCACCATTAGAGAATATATCTTATCGTTGTCATTTTCACAAGGAAAATTTCACCTTCGCTCCCTGCCAACGGTGCTAAAATTTTATCACTTAGAGAAAAACTTTTCTATGGGGGAAAACCTATAAGGTAACCTCTAACCAATATCTTGAATTAAAATTTATCCCTTTCAATCAAAAGGGCGATCCCTTCTATAACTCAGTCAAAATGACTGGTTATGTGCTTAACGCAATGACTAGATCTGTTGTAATAAGGCTCCAAAATTGTGGTAGGGTTTGATAGATTTCCATTTAGCATGGAGTCAAATATTTGGCTTAACAAAAAAGAAAACCAAAACATTCATAGAGGCAAGGTAGATGAGATACTCTGAGATTTAAAACTGTTGAGATGGAATGCAAAATAAAAAGGCAACAATATACTTGTAAGAGCACCACAAGGATGAGTTCTACAAAGAATAAGTCAGAAATTTCTGAATGACTAATGATATAAACAATGCATAGTAAATATGATTTTTGTTTGTTTTAATCTTATCAATCATAGAAGAACATACATATGACAACATAGAAAGATAAAATAAATAGGAAAACACATATCCAAATCTCTCAACACAAGAATCTCTATTGCATAATTATTCTTCATTAAAATTTCAAAAAATACATAGAGCACAATAAGTGTCTGATCAAAAACCAACCATTTTCCATTACAAAGTCTCTGTGTTTTTAGAATACTCGCAAACTGTAAGAAAGTTTCTAGAAAAAAATCAATTACGAAGTCTAAAACTAGATGGGAAATTCTCTAATAAAAAACTGAATACATTACATCTTTCCGTAGATCATGTTGTTGTTGGAGTCATGGCTGATGCTAAGGATTCCCAAGATGAATTTGATGAGGTGGAATCTAAGTCAAATTTGATAAGGTATTTTTTATAAATATATAAAAAACTAATTCTGGTGAATTGCTAAAAACTAGGCTCCAAATCCTCCTTCGTATCTATGAACCCTTGACACATGTGTAAAAATTGAGAAAAGTTTTTGCTAATGGGTCCATTTTTTACATAAACCTTGTTTATATTTCAAAAATTCATTTCTAGCTATTCATAAACTTTGCCCAAAGTTAATAACTAAAACACAAAATTATTTAATATTTAAAACTACAAAAATGGGATTTGAATATTCCTTCGAATCTTGCCAACCATGATAGATGTGAAATATATAAGACATTTTTATTTAATGGGTCTATTCCCAAAAAAAGCCTCAATCAATTTATTCATTTGCTGATGTCTGCCCCATCAACACATTCTTTTAGACATAAAAATTTTGAATTTTTCATTTGGCACTGATACTCGAATTGTCGGTGTTTAATTGATTGTCTTTACAAATTCACATTACTACTTAGGTTGTCAATGCATTCTTATTTTCAAATCTTTCAATAGCATTGATGTTCTATCTGTCAGCATTTTCACATTATTATTAACCAATAGAATCGAGATTGAGAATGAAACTATCAACTGAAATTGTTATAACACTATCCACCATATTCGTTAATGTAAGATTTAATACCAAATATAAAATGTATTACTAGTATGAAAATATCTCACGTTTCCTAACAAATGTTTATTGTTATTCTATTTTTTAAATAACTAGCATTTACACCACATGTTGCAAAGGAAACATCGTAAGGCAATGGCATAAGAAACAATAGCATAGAAGAAAGAAGTCAAAATTTAATGCAATTTTGTTTCTTTATTGGTGTTTCTTTTTTATCATAACCAAAAATGTTATTCAATAATTTATACAAGAATAATATTATGCCTTTGCAGTGGATTGTGCTGACCAACATAAGTTCTATCACACATTGTTTGTAGTAGACACCTTCATAATTGCATATGTTACAACTTTGAGGTACATAACCTTCAGAAATATAAGGTGATAGGCGATCATGAACTAGGTCATGCATCTGGGCATATTAAAAAACAATAAGGCCCTATATGAAAACCTACTGCAATTTTCTAAGAAATACAAGATTCTCTGGAACACAAGATGGTAAGCACATTTCATTTCTTTTAGGATGAAGAATGACAAAAATCTATGATAGAACCCCTACATTGTTGAATCCAAATATAGAACACATAAATCCAAATATAAAACACATAAATGCAGAGTGGAATCCCTCTGTTGGGGGAAAACAAACATGTTAGAATGTTTACTCATAATGAATCACAAAAATTAAAAGCCAAAATATGCATAGCAACAGGTAAAAATGTAGTAAACTATTACATCCTTCTCAGTTATAAAAAACCACTTGGATAGATGACCTATTAGGACACCCACAAGAAAAAAGAAGTAATTATTCAATAGATTAAGGTTAGTGTTCACAATCTAGTAACATGGAAAAACGAAATTGATTTCCCAATGGAAAAAAGCAAAACAGATACAAAATTTGCTCATCATCTCTAATGAATATGAAATTAGCAAGCATCCATGGGAAACAACCCAAAGGAGCAAGAATTTATCTCGATTGTAGAGTAAAGATCAACTAAACATAACACTAGAATCTCTCATAAAATTTACAATACTTTGGATGACTATTTGAATTTGAAATCTGTTATACTTCAGATTGTAGCAGAGGCTTCTCATAGAAAACTATATCGTCCATTCCCAATTGGATGCATCAACAAAAACTATATCGTCCACGTCCAATTGGATCCCTGAAGAGATGCTTGAACACAAAACACCGAATTTTCTTAATATGATTAGACATCATTAGAGATTTTATGCGAACTATAACTCTAATTTGTTATGGGACTTTCTTAGCCATGATATCATATAAAATGTGAGTTATAGTGTTTTTAGACATGTGTATTGATAAACCATGGTATTACATCAAAATCTATTTACATATTTAAAAGTAAAATCTCCATAACAAATTAGAAATTTTAACAACCTGTATCATTCATGTTTTATTCATATTTTGATGCTTATTATAAATAGATGATTATAAACTTTATCTTAAAAATTAACCATTAATTAATATACATGATAAATATCAAATCCTACCCTCTCTCAATCTGAAATTATAAAATATCAAATCACACAGTGTCTCAAGTCAATGACTTCTCATTAAACTCTGAAATTATGAAATATCAAATCACGTAGTTTCTCAATTCAATGACTTCTCTGATAAAATAATGAATTGTGAACTATTTGCATATTTGACAAATAAGATAGGAAAGAGCTTCAGTGTAAACCTATTTGCATATTTGATAGATAAGACAGGAAAGAGCTACAGGGTAAACCTAAAAATAATAGTGTAAACCAAAAGGTAATCCAATACTTTGGATTCCATGGACAATATTACATAGTACAAAATTGCTAGATTCCAAATACAAAGCAAACTCTTCTCGTAGATCTTCCCTTCTTCATTTTAAACACATTTCCATTGTAAGTGGATCTAATAAACGCCCAAATAAGCACAAACTGAAGCTGGTGATACAACGCTAACCCATGATTTTGGTTACATGACTGATGTTACCTAGTTCCCAGGAAAAGTTCAGTATGTACACGTCATGTGATCCCATTCCTAGCAAAACTATGTACACCAGAAAACTGCTCAAGCTATTTCTTAAAACGAAAAAAACACTAATCAACTTTATATGAAAGTAGTAAAAAATCAAAATCAAGAAAAAATTACACAGTCAAGATAAACATTATATAAATAGTTCCCAATAATGGCTCCCAAAATGCATCATGTCAATGAGTTTGAAACTCGGTAAAGAGATTATTGTTAAACCCTCTCAGCTACTTAGAATACAATCAATACATCTACCTTAATATTCAAAATAATGTTTCAAACTTAATTTTATACCAAAATAATGTATATATATACTTTTATACAAGTAAAAATAATATATATATATATATATATATATATATATATATATATATATATATTATAAAAAAAAAAAATAAAAAAATATATAAAAAATATTTTAAAATATCATTAAAAATAAAAGTAAAAATCCATATCAATGTGAGACATAAAGTGATGCCATCGCTGTAAATTTTTGTATGAACTCGAAATCTTACATGTTCTATTGTAAATATTTTGGCATTCTTCTTATGATATCATAGAACCCTGAAGGCGTAGATAAAAACATTGTATTCTATTGGAAACAATACAACTATTAAAGAAAAAAATAGTTTTAACGAGAAAGCAGAAAAGCTTTTTCTCATCCATTACAACGAAAATATTCACTACATACAATCTAATAACAAGTTATCTATTTGACATAGTTGCCGAGATTAAGCTTCCCTGATAGATGTATTTACAACATTCACTAGTATCTGAGTTTTCCTGGTAATGGCAGGCCAGTGTCGATCAGGGTTCCCTCCAATGTCCCAGATACTCTTAACTAGCCTTGAAAACTCTTGAACCATAAGAACCTCCTGAGGCAATTCAGTTATGACACACTATGCTCACTGGGCTTCAGATCCCATCCATTCTGGAGCTTTCCTGCAAATTTGACATTGGATGAAGATTGAAAAGATGCACAGTTTTCCTTGTAAGGAATCCCAAAATCACTTAGGCTCAGATGTCCTCTGGATCCATGGGCGATTATATCCGTTGAAATATCAGAGAGAAATGAACATTCAATAGTTGCAACTCTCGCATCTTGCCGGAGGAAAGTAGCCCCACAAGCCAGAATGAACCCTGCTTCATTGACAACATGTCCACGGAGTGCAACTACAATCTGAGTTATCTTGTAATCATTAGAGTACAAGATTCAAACGTTAATTTTGAGGGTTAGGGAACAAGGAAAAATATTCCATGTTAACCTACAATTTCTTTTAGCACCTCTTCCTCTAGAATATAGGTATTCTGCATAGTTTGTCAAATTTCTTTTCCCACAGAGATACAATTTCTTTAATGGAGTAGGTTTTGATAGAAATCCTCCAATACAGGATATCATAAGTCTAAGAATGCAAAGGGAAGAAGGAAAAATATTGCAAATCCTTAACTGTGATTTTTTTTAACACCTCTTTCTTTGGTATATAGTTCTTCTCCAAAGACTTGCTAATTTTCTTCTGCCACGGATCTATATTCTCATTAGTGGAGTAGGTGTTGGCAAGAAGCCTCAAATTCAGGATCTTGTTTACAGTTATAGGTTCATCCACTACCTTGATGATATATGTCCCATATCATCCTTCTTTACAAAAGCGACTACACATCTAATGTAGGATAGTATATTAATAATTGATCAAAGAGTACATGATCAGATTCTAGTTATAGAACACAAACATTCTTTTAACAGAGAGAAGACTTTAAACGCCTTTAGCATTTCCATCTCCCGATATGGAAACTTTATCCCTTGCACTCGCAATGAAGTTTGAATACCCCAAATTTGGAAAAAATAGCCCCAAAAGATAGTTGCTAGAGACGTGTAAGGGATGCCCTCTATCTCAGTGTCTTTGAGAATTTGAGAATTTTCTCTTTGGTAGAAAACATGGTCTTTACAGGCTCCACCACATGGGTTTAATCAACATAATTGCTGAACTCAAATGGAAAAAACCTCTGTAAACTTCATCACTAATGATTATGAAAAGATTTGGAATTCCCATCTACTTCTAATATATATACAAAATTCTCAAACCTCATCAGCAATGCTATATACCTTGATGGTTCCAACCTCTTTAATGGCCTTAATAATATTCGACTGATCCATCTTCCATGGTCCCTTCACAGCCGGGATAACTGGATAACTATGTCAACTTTCCTTATTACCTCCACCAAACTTGCCTAAATCTCTAAAGACCCCTGCAAATAGGCAATCATAAACTAGGTCATGCATCTAGGCATATTAAAAAACAATAAGGCCCTATATGAAAACCTACTGCAATTTTCTGTCTGAAATACAATATTCTCTGGAACACAAGATGGCAAGCACATTTCATTCTTTTAGGATGAAGAATGACAAAAATCTATGATAGAACCCCTACATTGTTGAATCCAAACATAGAGCACATAAATGTAGAGTGGAATCCCTCTATTGGGCAAAAACAAACATGTTAGAATGTTTACTCATAATGAATCACAAAAAATAAAAGCCAAAATATGCATAGCAACAGGTAAAAATGCAGTAAACTATTACGTCCTTCTCAGTTGTCACAAACCACTTGGACAGATGACCTATTGGGACACCCACGAGAAAAAAGAAGTAATTATT
>Ga0115851_100720_pt1 | contig 15905 bp, 21 predicted proteins | sample InSIn2gowninarea_FD_83865 | JGI IMG/M metagenome (GOLD analysis project Ga0115851, IMG submission 83865)
TGAGAAGATGGTTGTGAGGCTATGTTGAGTAAGTCTGGTATGGCTACTATTAAAGTTGTGCGTGCGAGTTTGATAGAGGTTCAGTTGAAGGTGGAACCATGTGGTGTATTTTCACTTCTTCCTGAGTGGTGTTTATAAATTTATGTGTTGTTGGTTGTGGAACATGACAGAATTGAGACTGCTTGCAACTAGTGTGAAACTAGTGTGGTAAAGTTATGATCCAATGTTGAAATCACTCCGTATTGGAGGGCCTAAGTTATCAGTGGAGTTAATTTTTGTTGCAATCTCAGATTCTAGTAGCTTGTACACATATGGTTGGAGTAAGTATGGACAGCTGGTTCATCATGATAATGAAGATCATCTTGGTCCATGTCATGTGGAGGGCCTTAGGAATGCTCACATAACTCAGATGTCTGACGGTTGATGTCTGATGGCTGGTGGCATACAATGGATTTAGATGTAGATGGAAAATGGTTGGACATGGAATAAGAAATATGCCTTTACTCATAGAGGAAAATTCAAACTTCTAAAACAATCGTTCTATCACAATCAAAGAAATACAGAGTTGTCCCAGATAAAACTAATGCTTTAAATTGGTGTGTGGAGCTCTAGAATCAATTAGATCGATTGTTTCTGTGAGTCAAAGAGAAAATTGTGGAAGTGACAGGCGTAATAAGGAATTTTTTATTTTCCTAGAAAAGAGAATACCGAGTGAGGATATGTGCATAAATTCCAAGTCAATATTGTAGTTCCCAATGAGATAATTATTCATAATGATCCACTGGTGACTATTCTAGTTAACAAAACCAATAGAATCTTGAAATAATTTGATACCTATTGGAAGGATTGCAGGGACAGAATCGAGAGAAATTGTGTTTTTAGCACAATTAGATAGAGAATTAAACCACAAAAAGCTCAAGGGTTGGAGCACTGGAAACAAAAGTTTCTATCATTTGTATCTACAATCATATTGGACCAGGATTCAGCAAGTCATCTCTGTATGATTTCCCTAGCCTTAGCCTTAACTATACACTTCCTCAAAAGAGAAATAGAGGTAATTATTTCCTTCAAACTAAAGCGGTTAAGATTATTGTTGAAGTGATTTCATGATTTTTTTTGGGAGTTTAAAAAATATTGAAAGGAAAATTTTATTATTGGAGAGAGGAATTTTTTGAGATGAGAAATGTTGGTAATTTTGTTTGTAATTTTTTATTTTGGAGAGATAAGGTGTAATTTTTTGGAGTGATAAGGTGAAATTATTTTGTATTTGGAGTGATAAGTGTTTTGTATTTGGAGCAATAAGTGAATTTGTTTGAGAGAAAATCATTTTTGTAATCCAAAGTAATATTTTACTTTGAGAGAGATTTTGAGAGAAATTGAGTTAGTGAATATCCAGTCTTTTGAAGACAATTTACCTCCAAGGAGTTCTCAAACTTTGTGCTTGAGAAGTTTCAATGAATATGTTGTAAATATGAAAGGTTGATGTACTCAAATATTTAATAAAGACGTAATTTTTGTGGTGTTGAAGTGTCCTAGATCCATATGAAATATAATAAGGGGATCTTAGGAACACCTTGTGTAGTGCATGATTCTTGATGTTGCTTATTTTTTGTAGTTTTGACACATCAATTATCTTATCTAACACACACAAGGAGTCTAAAGCAAGTGAATGAAACAAGCACATTAATGAAAGCACCTGAAATTAAGAAGTTGCAATGAGCATTCAATTAAGCAAAAACAATCGCATGCATTTGTGCAACAACACATAATCAAAGTCGGAAACATTAGCATTCTACATCAACAAGAAAATTCACACAAAGTAATCAAGTTAATAAAACTACAAACTGATGCATTTCAAAAGACTACATCAACATTTAATGACAATTGGTCATTGTGTAACTTGCAAAATCATAATTTGTAAGTTAACTTGTGAACAAATTCAAATAAAATTGAGTTGAATTTGTAAAGGTGCATTCTCAGTCGAAACCGACACCCAAATTGTGAATTTATAGGATGTAAAGTGAGTGAATTATCCTCAACTGAGTCAATTAAGTGAGTCAATTCTCTTCAAGTGAGTCAATATCAGTTGAACTTGTCATTGTAAGCATTGGGTGCATTTTTGGTGGTATCTGACACCCTCATCCTAGTACAAAATTCAAGCGAGCATGAGTTCAACCATTCCACTGATAAACTAAATCAAGCACACAAGTTCAAGAATTCAAGCGAGTGAGATCTTTAAATCCCGCAAGTGTTACAAGGAAGCATCAAGAAAAATCAAACAAGCAAGTGAGCTAGTACAAGCAAGCATGTCAAAAGTCATAATGGGTAAAGGAGGAAAACATCTTCAAAGTGCAGAATTGGAGATTAAAGATTTTCAAGATTGCAATCATGAGTTATAGAACAAAATTGAAATACTAGAATGGAAGTTGAAGTAGAATCAAACCTTAATCAATCAAATGAACAGTACATTAGAAATAGTGAAAGACTTTCAAATTGAGGTCGAAGTGAAGGAAAAACTCATTCATGCACTCCAAATTAAGTTAAGTGAAAAACAAGATTTACTTGATGCACAATGTGTAGAGAAGACAAATGCAAGTTGTGACACAGAAGATCTCATCGCAACATCAGTTAAAAGTTGTGATACAAGTGATATTATTTAGCATATTAATGAAGGTTGCAACACAGATGATCTAATCAAGCAAGTTGATATAATTTGTGACACAGATGAACTAATCAAACAGGTTGATGTCAGTTGCGACACAAGTGATCTTATCAAACCAGTTGTACTACTTAATGATGCAATACCAAAGACCAAATTGATCAATTTGATGCAGCATGTCAAACAGATGCATTGTTAATGCTTGATGCCTAATGTGACACAGAAGGTTTAATAAATCAAGGACAGGATGTTAGAAAAAACATCAAGTATGAAGAACAACAACAAGATAGTCTTTCCAAGAAAGTTATCAGACCTTGGGAAGAAATCTCCTTCAACAAATATCAACATGGCATAGGATACAACAAAGAAAACACTTTGTTTGTCCCAGATTTGTCAAAACCAGTTCAGTTTGTAAGTGTTAGTTTTCTAGACAGTGATCATAATATGGTTAAGTGTAACCATTTTAAATGAAATGGCCATATGGAGAGTACATGCTTTGACCTCCATCCTTGTCACCATTGTGGTAAGAAAAATCGTTCATCTGAAAGATACTACAATCGAAATCAACCACCGAGAGTGAAGATCAATTACGCATGGATTGATCCTTGCAAGTCGTCATCTACGTTCAAATAGTTGTCTATGTGTAACCAAAGGATTCAGTCTCACATGAAGACTAATTATACAGTAAAATGAAGATGGTGAAACTCTCCTACACCTAAAGGGGGGGAGTTCAGAAATCAAGTGAAAATGATTGTCTCTCCTTTCAGCTGACAAAGGGGGGAAATAATAATGGAATTGAAGGTGGTTGTCATACTAAAAGTCTTGACAACATTAGAAAAAGCATCGAGTGGGAAGTCATCATCAAATCAGCCAATGGGCATCCTCATCATCTAGTGGGCATCGAAAAAGCATTCAGTGGGCATCATCAATAAATTCGCCAATGGGGGTTCAACAAAGAAAAGCAACAGTGACAAGTTTTCAACAAACAACATTGAGTAGCTTTGACATCAGCAAATTCACTAGTGGGCGTTCTCAATATTTTGTCAGTGGACAAAGCAAATTTGCCAATGGGCGTCATCAAAATTTTGTTAGCAAACAAAGGATGTTGATTGAAATAAAAGGATAGATGGATCATTTTACATCTTGGCACTTGATGGAATCATCAAGAAACTTTCAGAGATGAATCAGAATTGTAGCTGATTCATGTTCTCTTTACATTAGAGTTTTTTCAGCATCCAAGTTTGGCAGTTTTTCAGGTAGTGTTTTTTAGGATCAACAGTGTTAGCATGAGAACTTAGAAGATGGTTCCTGGTTCCTATTTTGGACTTGTCATTGAGGGGGGGAATTTTAGCCTCACTCTCATACGTTAAAACAATTATAAGTCCAAAATATTAAATTAATTAAATCATGAAAGTTAGGATTTATTTCTACTTTTCTAGATTGAGTTTGTTCCTCACAATTATATGTTAGTTTAGGCCTAGTTGATTGAGAGATTCTCTCCAAGTAGTTAAGCTCTTATATTAGTGTTTGGTTGAGAGATTTTCTCAACCATAATGTCCAAGATAGATGTACTATCTTGAGACAAACTTCCTCATGAATTTATATGTATCATAAACATTATTTGTAGATTATAATGAGAATGAGAGAGGAATACAGTAAGGTTGAGGCCTTTTCTGCCATTTCTATGTCTCTAGTATTTTTTTATATGTATTAATCTTATTTAACATTCTGCATATGCAAATGATACAGTTACAAATCCTTAAGCTCGAAAAAGAAAGGGAAAAGGCCAAAATTTCACACGCACATCATCAACAGTTAGTCAAATCTTCCTTTGATGCAAATTTTGTAAGTTCAAAATCCTTTTAACTCGGAGACTTGGTATTGAAATGGGATAAAGCACACAATTAAAAAGTTAAGCATACCAAGTTCCAACAAATGTGGGTTGGCCCATTTCAAATTGTGGAACAAATAGGCCCATCAATCTTTTTATTACAAGATTTATCAGGCAAGAGAGAATCTCTACTTGTTAATGGGCAAATCCTAAAGAAATATTTTTCATAGAAGATGACCTCTTCTATTCCTTGTATATTATTGCCTTTACTTTTTAGGAGAAATAAAAGTTGAGTAGAATTTACTTTTGGCTTTACAAATAATAGTCTCTTTTATATTTTGACTTCTCATTTGTATAAGTAGAGATGGTTAAGAAGATGACTTTCACATTTGAAACATGGGTTAAGTTTTATTACTATGAAATTTCTTATTCTATGCCGAAATTATGTCTTTTTCTAAACCTCAAATTTATAAAGAAACCTTTGCTCTACCATCAATCAAGAAAAGTATATGTAACAAAGCAAAGTCTCTCTACAGAAAAGCATCTTTAACTCTACAATTATCATCCAGAAACCCTTAAGGAGTCAATGATTCTCCCCATCTAGTAAGTTTTTATTTTTTAGAGTGTAATTCTAAAATATGCTTAAACTTAAAGGATAAGAGGTCTCATCAAGAGCTGGCTTACCATGATCATAGGAAAATAACTAGCTGACATTACCAACACTGCATATCAAATTAGGGTAATGGCTTGAGATTGTACAATCAAAAGACAAGGGGTCTCATTAAGAGCTAGCTTCTTCAACTAAGTTACAACCAATGAATGGAATTGTCAATTTTGGTCTCCAAACCAAGACAATGGCTTTTAAGGAGTAAAATGAAAATTTTAAAGACAATAGAATTGTTTAGAAAAGAATGAAAATAATAACAAGTATATAAATATGAACTTGTCTTTAAAATATTTCATTCTTATCTAGATGGGATACTAAATCACTGATTTAAAAGGTAACCCTGTCGAGGCTATGGACGCCTGCTGGTAGTAGAGGCTCTACCTATGACAACTGAGTACACCTAAAAGTTGATTTGTGAGAGTCCCCTTGTTTTTATCTTTAAAACCAAGTAATGAATGACGAAGACAAAGAAACTTTCATATTGAAAAGGATAATCAGAAGGATGATAGTTAGGTAGATGTTGTTTTTATTATTCAAAGTAATGTTACTTATCTTATATTTCATGTATTTTTATTTTCTAAACTACCTTTATTTTGGAAGTTTTTAGAAATTTCAAAAAACTATTAGAGATAATTGGTTCTTCCATCGAATTACCAAAAATTGTGCTATTCAACAACCACCAACCTTCCCCCCCCCCCCCCCCCTCCTTCCATGCTTCGATTATTTTTGGAGGCCCCATTAAAGAAAAGAAGGTATGAATATTGCCAAAGTTTTCATTCCTTGAATTTGGTAGGTTATTTCGTGATCCCCCAATTCATACTAACACAATAGGTTTTACTAGAGGAGGGGGTGATTGAATAAATTATTTTAAATTGGGCCATCTAGGCTTCCTTTGACTTGTCTAAGGTAACATCTTGTTTGAGACATTTGAATTGCATATGCTCGGAGAGAAGTGAGGTGGAATTCAAAAAGATCTAAGATGGAGTACTTATCTCATTTTTTAAGATTCTTTTATTTCTAGCAACCAAATTTTATACCAGATGACTTTTGTCTTTAGTCTTCATTCTGATTTGATGATATCTTGAACGAAGATCCAACTTGGTGAAGTAATTTGGTCCATGCAATTCATCCAATAGTTCATCAATGGCAAGAATGGGAAATTTATCTTTAATAGTGAGCTTGTTGAGATCCCTATAATCCGGACACATGCGCCATGTTCCATCCTTCTTATGCACCAATACTACTGGAGCAGAGAAAGAACTTTGACTAGGTTGAATTATACTAGCCTCTAGCATTTATGCAACCATATGTTCAGTTTTTTTTTTTTGGGAATAGAGATATATGTAAGGCCTAGTGTTTGGAGGAAAACTTCTTGGAATCAAATGAATAGCATGATCATGATCACAAATAGGTGCGAGACGTTTGGGAGTCTCAAATACCTTGGAATGATTGTCCAAGGCTTTTTGGAGATCTGGAGAAATAGATGATTTCAATGTGGGAACCTCTAGCGAACATAATTGTGCAATTACACCTCGTTGTTCTTTCTTTAGAAGCTTTGTCATTACATTATAGCTGATTATCTTTCCTATTTTCCCTGCGATACCTCTTAATTCAACTTCCTCTCCTTCCAAAGAATATTTCATGAAATGTTCTTGAAAATTAAAAGATATTGTACCCAAGGATTGTAGCCATTGGACTCCTAGTACAACATCAGCACCACCCGTTGGAATGGAAAGCATTGGGCTATTCAATACATATTCTCCCATGGATAGCTTGATATTATGGCACTTTCCAAAGCAATTTATGGTTCCTCCACTTGCAACCATCACTTGACACTTTGGTGTTGGATATAGGAAGCAATTCAATTCCTTGGCTATCTTACAATGAATAAAATTATGGGTACTACCCAAATCAATCAACACTATTACCTTTTTCTTCTTGATATGTCCTTCTATCTTGATACTTTGAGGAGTGGTAATTTCGGCCAATGCATTACAAGATACAATCAGATTCATTTCTTCTTTCTCTAGGGTTTGTTCCTGGTGCATATCCTCTTCTTTTGACATTTATTGTTCCTTTTCTTCCTCCTCTTCACAATCTATGTAAAATAATTTCTTCTCAACACACTTATGACCTTTAGTGTATTTGCTATCACAACTATAACAAAGCCCTTTTGCTCTTTTTTCTTCTAATTGTTGGGATCTCAATCTTGTAGGTTGTGGAAGGCTAGGGGAAGCAACACTTTCATCCTTATAGTTGTGAGTGGTAGGCTTCCTTGTTGCCGTAATTTTGCTTTCCATTTTTCTCACCAACCTGAATGCCTTCTCTAATGAGTCAGGTTCCCAAAGGCGAACCTCATGTTGGATGTTATCTTTTAAAGTCCCTATGAACACATCAATCCTATGCTCCTCTGGAATATCTTTTACCCTTATATTTAATTTTTGGAAGTCTTCAATGTGCTCCATCATTGAACCCTTTTGTTTGAGGTTTATCAATTGGTTAAAAAAAGTGTTGCTTTTTCTATCCTCATAATGTGTTATCATTTCTTCCATAAAAATTGCCCAAGTGACAATTTGTTTATGAGAGAAAAGCCATCGATACCATATAAATTGATTTGGTTCCAAATATAAAGTTTCAATGCATACCTTTTGTGTGTTTTGCACATTATGGAGATCTAAATATTGCTCCATTTGAAGTATCCATGTTACTGGATCCTTGCCATCAAACTTCCTCATATCGATCTTTGGAACATGGTGGGTCTTCAATCCAACGTTTGAGTCTATGAAATCATGATTAACATTTCTTTTGTTCTCATCATGAGTTTTCTTTACTACCCTATCACCATTAGTAATCATTTCTTGTATCAACTTAGTCAAATCTATCTTCAAATCTTCCTTGTCGCCTTTCAGTTTTCCTTCTATACCATCCATCTTAGCGTCCATGCCATCCATCTTAGCTTCCATGCCATCCATCTTATCTTCCATGCCATCCATCTTAACTTCCACGCCATTCATCTTAGCTTCCACTTCTTTCTTTAAACCATCAATCTTAGCTTTTGTTACCTTTTGTGAGAGTGAAATTTGTTGCACTTGGTCTCGTAATTTTGATATATCATGTTGCATTTCTTCCTCTTCTTCATGAGTCATGCTAGAGATTCAAGTTGCTTACTAGGTGTTTCCATTTTCTTTATTCGAGGCATTAATTAATGATAATTATGCTTCACTATGCCCTTTGAACTTCAAACTAATTTTCAACCCCAACTTATGCAAAATTTTAAAAAGACTACACACATTTTTTTGATTTGTAGAATCTCGATATTGAATCTATTGTATCTCTGTAATTGCGGATCTCTAAGGTCTAAAATTGCTTCCTGTAGTATCCCTCTGAGTCCTCTTTCCAATGCCACCAGTCTCATCAAAATTAGATTCTCCAAGAAAGAATTATGCTCAATCTCCCAAGATGACCTGATTATATAATTTTTCAGTAGAGCGAACATGTATGACGTGCCACGTTCATCATTTCAACCTTCGGATCTGAAAAAGATACACAAAAAATTAAATTTCTTCTTCTTTTTGTAACTTCTTACGAAATTTCAATATGATGCTCATAGAGAAAGTTATGACTATTTTACCAAGGTCACCTGTTTGGAATGTAATTCGAGAGTCTACAAAAACCCTAATTTCCTCAGATCATATCTCCAAAAATATAATGAGACAAGATCTGAAATTTAGACTCGAGGTTTAGAACGATTTCGGCTCAAATGGGTTTTTTTTAAGCTTCTGAAACTTCGTAGAGAAAAATTTATAGCGAAAATTACACGATGGCCTGTTTGGAGCAGAAAAACCCTAGAATCCAAAGCTCTGATATCAAATGTTAAGAAACCATCTCACAAAAAGATAGAAAAGATAGATCAATGACTTCAGAATCAGCCTCTTCGAGGGGGAAACCTCCTTTACATTACACAAATGAACAATTCTTGGATGATACAAATGACAAAACCTCCTTTCTATATATAGGAGTCTAAGGGGTCACAATATAATCAAAGTCGACATAACAATAATAATATAAGGGCACAACAATAACAATAGTGGACTTATATGGGGCATAATAATAACAATATGAGGACAATAGGGACGCAACAATAACTATAAGGGCTACAATGACAATAGTAATGGGGGAATCACTAGTATTATAGGGACCTAACATGCATCATGAACCCTCCCGTGGAGGAGGCATGGAGAACACTCACTCTTGCTTCCTTCATAGGTGTTACTTTAATGTAAGATTTCCCATTGAGAATATTGGAGTATATTACATTATTTCTTGTTTATTGTTACTAGATTCATGTTATTTCATTTAACAAGTAAATTATTAATGGTGCAATCATATGTTTTGGGTTCATAATGTACATTTTTACTTGTTGGACTAAGAACAAGCACTAAGATATCATTTTATGCTAACCTGCAGAAAACATCCAACAAAATTAGCAACTCCACTAGGGACATGAATAATACAGTCAAGTTTTGTGTCATGTCTTACGGATAAAAACATTTCATTCTCCTCAATTTCGTTTTCGTTTATAGTAGTTTTTTTTTTTATTTGCTAAGGTTTTTGTTTTTTTTGTGTTGATTTCAGGTTACAGGTTTTGGGAGACCAACAAATGGAACCTAAGAAAACATTTTTTGGCTACTAGGACACACGTACCTACAAACACATTTCTCCAATGGAAAACCTTCCTTAGGTCAGCTCGGTTTTGTTGGGGTATAACTATGTTGACGATGAAAAATTGTGTCGACATTTTGCACTGGAATTTTTTTCAAATTTTGCAATGTTTTCATGTTTTTTCCAGCTATCAATTTGTAGTCTAGGATTAGTCTTTCCTTTAACAATAGATCTCCAACAATATTATATCTCTATAGCACCAATTCTTAGTAGGAAGAAAGAAACCTATAAAGGGGTTTTACTACTTCTCCACCAAGTTAGGTATTTGGAACCAACAAGAGAGCTTCTTGTTGTATGCTAGTAGGAACCATTATTCCAAACTTTTAGGTCTTTTCATTTGCTTCATCTCTTGAGTGATCCAGGAGGAACCCTAAAAGGCCCAAAAATAAAAGTTCTTGAAATTCTGCAACAATGTTCTTATCACAAGGAAACCAAAAACGCAAATGGTGCCTCAATCTGATTCTATATGTGAAAGTTATGTCGATCTAAACTTTTTGGCAAACAAAAAAAAAGTAGGTCTCCCACAGGTTGCCAGATGGAAAAAGGCTAGACTAGGCTAAAAAACACAGTCATAACTCAGAAAGACCATGCCATAGAAAACAAGAGAACCATACACCAACATGCAAAGCCATGCATGTCCAAACCAGCTAGGAAATCACACATGAAAAAGGTTACTTGCAAGTATTCCTGTTGAAGCTACGTGATCCTACTTTCCTTTCCTTCTTCCTTGCTTGATTTTCCATTCCTTTCCTTGTTCCTTGCTTGCTTTTCCATTCCTTTCCTTGCCTTCCCTTTCCTTTGCTCCAAACTAGAGTGCTCCAAGAAAACTCTAAGTGACCAAGAGAATGTGAGAGAGAGAGAGAATAATCAGAGAGCTCCAAACTTGAACTTGACAAAAGCCATGAACTGATCATCAGAAGCCTTTTTATGCATGAGGCCTCTAATTGCTTCATTTTCCATTATTTTCCTTCAATTTCATCCTCACATGCAACCTGTGACCTTTCACCTTACTTTTCTCTTAATTTCCTTTATTTTCATAAATAAATGTGCCAAAAATGCCTTTTTGCCTTTTAATGCCTTTGCCTTAGCCTTTGCCAATTTTCCTTAGCCAAAACACACATCCAATGATGCCCACTAGGATAGCTTTGCCCAACATTCAACTTGGAATAAGTGTCCCTTAACCGTATCTTATTTTGCCTTTATTAGCTTTTATTACACGATTTTTTCACTAGTGCTATTACAAAACCCTCCCCCTTGGGGAACATCGTCCTCAGTGTTAATCCACACCAAGACCTCAGCAAAAATGTTGAAAAGAAAACATACTGACTATGGAGCTTTATAACATAGGTCGTTGCAGTATTTACAATGAAGACCTGCTCAAAAGCAAAATATCATGACAACATGACAAGATAACAACCTTATCGCTTATTAGAGATTTATAACTTAGGTCATGGTGGTATTTACATCCATATACATACACATATACTAACATCAAAACATCAACAAAACATATGCCAAACATAAACTAACATCAAACCAAAACTGCTTTGCCTCAACTGACAAACAATGAAGGATATAGGATCCGAATATGATTCGCCATTTCCCATGTAGCTTCTTTAGGCCCAAAGTGCTTCCTTTGCACTTTAACTTGCTCTATGGCATTATTCTTGAGCATGATATGTTTTCGTTGCAACATGCACTGAGGCTCCGACTGTAACTCTCCTTCTTGCTCCACCTACAATACAAACCAATCAATAACATGATCAACATCCTTTATATACTTCTTAAGCAATGAAATATGGAAAACATCATGGACTTTCACTGTTGGAGGCAGTGCAAGTTGATATGCCACTGGTCTAATCCTCTCAAGGATCTCGAAAGGCTTGCAATATCGTTGTGCCAACTTGGCACATGAACCAATCCTCAAAGAAATTTTCTTGGGCTTGATGCGCAAATACACATGTTCCCCAACCCAAAAATCTTTGAACTCCCTGTGTTGATCTGCAGAATTCTTCTGTCTATCCTGTGTTGCATTTAGATTCTTCTTTATAAGCTGCATTTCTTGCTCCATGTCCGTCAACATGTTCAATTCAATAAGTACCCTATTTACTGGATCACTCCAACTAATAGGAGTGTTACAACTCCGCCCATACAATGCCTCGAAAGGACTCATCCTCAATGACTCCTGATAACCATTGTTGTATACGAACTCAACCAATGGTAGATACTATGCCCATTTCCTCTGTTAGTGCATCACAAACGTACTCAACATATCTTCCAAGATCATGTTGACCCTCTATGTCTGACCATTTGTTTGCAGATGATAAGTCATGCTGAAGGCCAACTCTATACCCAAGCCTGCAAATAGCTCCTTCCAAAACTTGGAAGTGAAATTTGCATCCATGTCCGACACAATCTTCTTTGGAACACCATGTAGTCTCACTATCTCTCTGATGAACACCTATGGTACCTCACTAGATGAATATGTAGTCTTTACCAGAATGAAGTGAGCTACCTTTCTCAACTTGTCAACCACGACCATAATAGAATCATGTTGCTTCACTGTCCTTGGAAGACCTATGATGAAATCCATGGAAATGAGCTCACATTTCCATTAGTTATAGGCTGGAGTAGACCACCTGGATGCTTTCACTCCACCTTTACCTGCTGGCAATCTGAGCATCTAGCCATGAACTCAACCACTTCTTTCTTCAGATTCAACCAATAATAGAACTTATTTACTGTTGTCAATGTATTCTGATATCCTTGATGACTAGAATACGATTTCAAATGAAGCTCCCTCAAGATAAGATTCTTGAGCTCATTGAAATTTGGCACATAGATCCTGTCTCGAAACATCACCAAGCCATCTACCGTGAGCCGATAGTCTGCATCCTGATCACCTGTACCTGTACCTGCACCTATACCTACACCTGTACTTGTACTCTATTGTAACATGTGCATGATCACCATGTATTTGTCATCCTGTTGACCTACTTGCAAAATCCTATCTTGTAACTCTATCCCATAAGAGCTTACGGTTGCTATATGATTTACCTGTGCCTTCTTGATAAGAGCATCTCTAACCTAGTTCTCATTCCCTTTGATGTATCTGATCTCGAAGTCAAACTCACTAAGGGTGGCCAACCATGTAGCTTGCGTGGCATTTATATTCGACTGGTCAAACAAATACCTCAACCCATTATGATCGCTCATCAAAGTAAGCCTCCTGTCAGGAAGATAATGCCTCCACATCTTCAATGCACGTATAATCGTTGTTAGCTCAAGATCATGCATTAGATAGTTCTGCTCATGCTCATTGAGTTTTCATGACTCATAGCACATTACCTGTCCTTCTTGTATGAGAACTCCACCAAGTCCCCTTTTGCAAGCATTTGTACACACAATAAACGCCTGGTCTAGATCCACAATCTTTAGCACTGGTGCATGTGTCAACAACTGCTTAAGATGTTCAAAACTATATTCACATTCCGCCGTCAATTTTGTTGGGTTGTGTTATATTCTTTCCACAACTAGCCCACATAGTTGACTGGGGGGTTAGAAGGGGGGCGGAGCCCCCCCTTTGTTGTGCCGATTGCGTAGCGGGGGGAGTCACAGGGGGTTTGAGGGGTGCAAGTAGTCCCACTCTATGGGGTCTGGGGCAGCGCCCCGAAATTTTTTGTTTTTGGACCCTATATTAGGTTGGGCTAACCTACTATGGTTTTGGATGCGATGGTTTTCGGTCCATGGTTTTGGACGTGATGGTTTTCGGTCCATGGTATTGGATGCTTCGGCATGTATAAATATGTATTGTAACATTGAAAGGAACATAATGAAAAATCAAGTTGGTAGTCCCAGTTTTGGGATCCAGGGGAAAATCTCTGTGTATATGTGTTTTATGTGTTATGCTCTCACATTGTTTATTTTTTGTGTTTTAGAATTCGTATGCAGGTAATCTTTGTACGGGGTTAAAACCTACATTTGGTATCAGAGTTGTTTTGGCTTCAAGGGGACACCTTTGTTGCTGAGGGGTTTCGCTCGGGCCTATGGTAGACCCTGTTTAGTGGGAGATCTGTGGGATCGATTCTGGTAGTGAAAGAAGATGGCGTGTAGTGGAAAGATAGAGATCAAGAAATTTAATGGTCAGCGTTTTTAGTTGTGGAAACTCAATATGGAGGATCTGTTGGTAGATAAAGATCAGTGGATCACGGTAGATCCACGTACTAAACCAACGGAAGTGTCTGATGAAGAATGGAAGAAGTTGGATTGGAAGGAAAAGAGCACAATACGGTTGTGTGTCTCAGATTCAGTATTGCTGAATGTATCAAGGGAAGCTACGGCGAAGGCTTTATGGGACAAGTTAGGGACTTTGTACCAATCTAAGTCTCTTGTGAATAAAATGTTCCTACAAAAAAAGTTGTATAACCTGAGGATGAAAGATGGAGACTCGGTGACAGAGCATATGAATGCGTTTAATACTATGGTAAGTCAGTTATTGTCTGTTGTATCAAAATTTCAGATGAAGATAAGTGCATTAGTTTGTTGTGTTCTCTACCAGATTCGTGGGATAGTCTGGTTATTGCAATAGGTAGCAATGCAACTACCTTGCAGTTTGATGAAATAGTCTCATCCTTGCTGATGGAGGAGATGAGATGGAAAAATATGGAGAGCCAGAATGGCGATGCCTTATCTGTACGAGGATGGTCCCAGAACAGAAACAAAAATAAGTCATCGAGTGGGAGATCTAAATCCCCAAGAAAACCTGTAAAGGTGGTGTGCTGGAAATGCGGAAAGGAAGGGCACTACAAAAGGGACTGTAAATGTAAAGCTCCTGACAAAGGAAAGGGATGTGATGATGCTCCTTCTGCAGAGGCGGAAACCACCTCAGATGAAGGAAGGTGGTGATGTGTACTTGGCTTCTTCAAGTACACATGTAGATCATGAGGCATGGTTGATTGACTCAGGTGCATCCTTTCTCTTCACTCCCCATAGAGAGTGGTTCTACGAGTATGAGAAATACGATGGTGGTGATGTCTTCTTAGGGGATGATAGGAAGGCTAGAAACGTTGTTCGTGGAAAAGTAAAGTTGAAGTTTCAAGGTGGAAGACTTAGAACACTTTCGGGTGTTCTACATATTCCTTCATTGGCCAGAAATATGATTTCTGTAAGCAAGATGGATGATGCAGGTGTAAAAACAATGTTCGAGAAGGATATCTGCAAGATGGTTCGGGAAGAATTGGTATTGATGCGGGGAGTTCGGATTGGAACTCTGTACAAGCTGCAAGGTAGCACTGTTGGTGATGGGTGCAACAGTTCTGTGGTTCCTGAAAGTGGAGCAGAAAATCTAGTGGTCTCTGGAGAGAAGACCATGCTGTGGCATCAAAGGCTTGGACATATTGGAGAGAAGGGCCTTCGAACACTTCATGGTAAAGGTATGGTAGAAGGTATGAGTAATAGTTCTCTGGATTTTTATTTCTATGAAAATTGTGTATATGGGAAGCAAAATCGGGTGAGTTTCCCCTCTAGTGGTAAGAGGGCGAAACAAATATTAGAGCTTGTGCACAGTGATGTGTTTGGACCTATGAAGGTTCCATCACTGGGTAAGTCTGTGTACTATGTATCATTTATAGATGACTTCTCAAGGAATACATGGATACATTTCCTTAAGAAGAAATCTGAAGTCTTTGAAGGTTTAAAGAATTGAAGGCTTTGGTGGAAAACCAGATAGAGAAGAAGATAAAGGTGCTGAGAACAGATAACGGTGGAGAGTTTTGCAATAAGGAATTTGAAGAATTCTGTAAGAAGTGTGGTATAATACAACAGAAGACTACTCCATATACACCTCAGCAAAATGGAGTTGTAAAAAGAATGAATAAGATGTTAATGGAAAGGGAAAGAAGCATCCTGATCACCTGTACCTGTACCTGCACCTATACCTACACCTGTACTTGTACTCTATTGTAACATGTGCATGATCACCATGTATTTGTCATCCTGTTGACCTACTTGCAAAATCCTATCTTGTA
>Ga0115851_100724_pt1 | contig 15894 bp, 10 predicted proteins | sample InSIn2gowninarea_FD_83865 | JGI IMG/M metagenome (GOLD analysis project Ga0115851, IMG submission 83865)
CCCTGCCTTCCTCTCCTTATCAGTCGAGCCCTGCCTTCCTCTCCTTATCAGTCGAGCCCTGCCTTCCTCTCCTTATCAGTCGAGCCCTGCCTTCCTCTCCTTATCAGTCGAGCCCCCTGTCGGGTCCTTGATGCTTATTGGGTGGTGGGCGCTGGTCGAGCCCTCTCCTTATTAGTCGAGCGTTCGTACCTCTCCCATAAGTCGAGTCACTAACGTACCTCACCCTGCCTTCCTTGCACTAGGAAGCGCAAGCCCCTCCGGGACCTTGTCGTCATTATTTCATTTCCGCACTCACTTGGTCGCTGTTTGAATCTAGCCTCTTGCCAAATTATGGCTCCCCTCCCTTGTAATCCTGGCCTGGCTTCAGCAATAGCGGGGCAGCACTCCATCTCTATCCTAGGGTGAAAGGGCAGTAATCCAAGTAAGGATAAGGTCAATCCCGTCCGTACAAGAGAAGGCATATGGCATATAAATGAAGCGATGGGTCTAGGTCTAAGGTAAGGGATCAATCCATCATCTGTTCCTTCTAAAAGAAGTGAAATAGCAGTACTGCTGACTAAGCTAAGCGATTAATTCATGCAAGTGTAAAAGGCTACAGGTGTAGGTCTTCCGGTGGATAGGTCGTATGGTAAACCTCAGTAATAATAAGATAGGAGTATAAAGGGTGAATAGCATGACATGCCTACTTTCATCTTCCCGGCTTCATCAATGAAATGGGTAGAGATCACTCTCTATCTCCTAGGATGAAAGCAGTAATAAAGGTAAAGGGTTCATTACTAGGATGCCAGCCTCCCCTACGTTGATGATTTCTGGCTGACTTATTAGGTTGTTAAGGACAGATAGGACTCTTCCCTCCATCTCCTAAGTTGGTGAAGTAAAGTCTGATAGGTGGATAGCATGCCTCCTTCTTACAAAGTATTACTGTCTGAAGCAATACATCCATTACTAAGTCTGAGGTTGTCTGATCCCATCCTGATAAGAGGGGAATAGTTGTACCTCCATTTCTAAAGGCAAGTGGTATAGGGAAAAGGTCTAGTTATTGCTGCAGGTGGTTAACTATTTGGTTCTTCTGTGGTGTTAGGGGTCTATAACCTCAAATTCAAAGGTCTAAGAGGTTTAGGGAGTAAGGTAGGAGGAGCCGAGGTATAATACCCACATGTTTTGACCGGAACTTCTTTCAATATGAAAAAGGTCGTAGAATGGCCAACCCATGAGCCCCACCATTCGGATCATCCCAAGCAGTTGCCGTATAAGTGCGCGCATGATTTCCCGTAGCAGTAGCAGCCGATGCTGATGTCGATGCCGATGTCGATGCCAATGTTCATCCCGTACGGACATCTTCTCGTGACCGATGCAAATGCTAATCCCTTTCAATAGTACCTCACTTGAAGCACGGGCAATCCCATCTCTCTAACTCGTGTACCATTCTGCCAAGGCTTAAGGCTCCTTCCTCTTAACCTGTCAAGTTTATATGAATATAAGACACCCCGTGGGTTAGGAGAAACAAACCCCAATGCTAGTAATTTGAACATATGAAAGCAAGAAATCTCCTTTCCCCTTAGACCCCTGCCAGCCTATCCTTTTTGTTCCGGGATTAACGGGACCATTCCATATTTCCAAGATGTTGATGATCTCATATATACACCCGGAGGCACTTTACCGAGATACAAGGGGAAGGTTTGATGAATCTGGTCGAACAAGACTTTGTGCCTGCTCCCAACGTGCTTAAGATGCCGCCGTGGATCTATCCACTCGAATAAGGCTTAGTTGTGTTCCACATAAAGTGAATCTCTCTAATCAGTAGCTTGCTAAGCGGTCTACCCAAGAAGACGTATTGTGTGTTGTGTCCGTTAGAGCGCCATATCGAATATGGCAGGTGCGGCTTTAACTGAATGCGGATTGAAAGCGTCCAGAAAGCGTACTGCATATGAAACTGAAAGCGGGTAATGGCGGGATGCGGATTGAACTGAATGGGGTAATGTGTGGATACAGGGATGTGTAAATGTGGGATTCGGGCCGTATTGGGGAAGGCATACAGGGGAATCTGGGGAACGTCTTTCTTGTAAGATGGGTTAGTGCTTGGTGGGAACGCCTTTCTTGTCAGACTCCTCAGTTTAGAGAATCAAATCGAATCTTGAAACTTTTTGATCCAGAATACTACTTCAAATTGAATCAATGCCTCTATGTCTGCCTTATCTCTTCATTCGCTCAGGGCGTCATATCCATGACCATCGCTTGCAGCTCTCTCTTCCCTTTCATTTGAGGGGGCTGGCATTCTCATCAATCCATCCATCAATCCATCCCTCGATCAATCAATCTCATCTGGCTGGCTGAATCAATCCCTTCATCAATGCTTCCCTCAATCAATCACTCCCTCGATCACTCAATGCCTCAATCGCTGAATCACTCGCATGAAGGCTGGCACTCATAAGAAACCAATTCTGGCTGTCTTACTGGCTTTCTCAATCTCCATCTGGCTGGGCTTACTCACTCAATCAATCCGTTCTTTAAGGCTGACTCGATTGCATTCTTTAAGGCTTTCTCCGGCTTATCAATCTCAATTGCATTCTTGCTGGGCCCCAGACATTAGGCTGAATCAATCACATTCAGCAGTCTGGTGGCATGAATAATCTCATCTGGCTGGGCTTACTCAATCGCTTCATCAATAGCTGTTGTTGCTGGATCAATCGCTGTCTCAATCCGTTCATATCATCTTCATCTGGCTTTCATTCAGTCAGAATCAATCGTTCAATCAATCTCATCTGGCATTAAGGCTTACTCATCGATCAATCCTTCTTTATGGGCGACTTATATAAGTAATTACGCTTTAGCATCGCGTATGGGATCTCCGCTCAAATCATCGATCGTAAATTGACTAGAGGGAAAGGAACCCTTGTCGGAGCTCCTGGCGATATGAAGAGAATATCTTATAACGTACCTCTCCCTATACACCTCCATATCCCTGACCACCAATACTGTACCTAGAGTAGCCAAGTCTGTACCATACCATCTGAGTGCCTATTAAGGGACAGGTGCACGATCGACTTTGCACGCTCCATCCTTCGGCCCTTCGCCTATAGGCTTGGTAGGCAAGCTACCTTGATCCGTCTTTGGCTTTGATTCGTTATGCTCAGCAGCTCCAACAAGCCCTAAAGTCTCTTGCCGCCTAAAACTCCGCCAAGAAAGCGCTGCTTTACGTTTGATCCTATGTGCCCAGAGAATGCTATGCGTTCTCCACTTTCGGACCTCGAAAAGAGAGAACGTGTTTTTTCCTCTGAGTTTCTCTCTCATTCGCGGAGCGAAGAAAGCGGGCTTTGCCCCAGCTACCGCTATCCTTGGGAAAGCAAAAGAGCTACCGAAAGAAAGGGATGCAGTCTCTCCAAGGGCCGAGAAGGCAGAGAATAAAACGTCCTTCGCGCAAGTTTTTTTGCTTCCTGCGCCCTTACTAGTAAAGGGGCTCTTCGACCAAGGAGGCATTCTGGTAGGAAGGCCGACCACTACATAAGCCGCCATCCGTCCAGGAGAGAAGCAAGCTACCTTTCTTTGATCCACCTTCCCGGGCAGGGAAGAGAACGAAAATAGGCCGCGGACGGTGGTCGTGGTAGGTTCGAGGATCTTACGCGGCGGAGCGAACTCCTCTATCGTGTTGCATTTCCTCTGCCGGCGTAGCTGCACCCTCTCGATCCATCGTACTGGAGCGATCCGAGAAGAACGATTAGGATCATATTCTATCCTTTCTACAATGCCCATAGACGAAGTGCTTCGTTTCAGATCAATTCTTCGCTGCAATCGCTTCGATCCACCCCCTCGGTGAAAAACCGTAATACGCCCTGAGGAATTCCTACCAGCAGACTTTCCTGTACTCAAAGTGAATTGTCTAAGTGCTCCCCCCTCTTGGCTTTGTCTCATTGTCTATCTCGTAATCATTCGATTCCGTCCGAATTAGCTCCTACTCCTACTCCTTCTTCTCCTTCATCGTCGTTGGTCCTTTTGACATAAGATTCTCGGCCGCCTCCGGTCCGGTAGGAAAGATGTAGCCAGCGACTAGCTCAGCTATGGAGCTACGTGTACACCGCCACGTCGAGACTCTCTTTCGAAAGTGAGATCCGGCGAAGAGGGAAAGATCACTCCTAAATGCCGCCGTGATCTTATATACGATACCACCAGACGCACCTTGGTACTTCCATCCGCCAATCAAGGCTAGTGGAGCGAAGAGGGCCAAAGTGAGCGCCTAGCGCGAGCCTTATTGAAAGAAAAGGCCCCTTACTATAGAACAAAGCAAGGGATTGTAGAAAGCCGTTGCGCGTTAGAACAAGCAACGGACATTGGACCCGGGATTTTTGCCTGTAAAAAGATTCTCTGCAGCTAGAGTCTGCGTCTGCTAACTAGGAGAAAGAGAAAGAAGGAAATAGCATTGCGGAAAGAGGAAATCCAAATAAGTTACTTCCGAGCATTCAATAACAGGAAGACTATTCACAGATATCTGCAAATTGTCTTTTTTTTTTCTGCCTTATCTTCTATGATTTTTCATCTTATTCTCCGACAAAATAAGACTCTTCCGCGACAATATATTCTTACTCGAGAGCCAGTTTAAATCAAAACGAATCTATCTACGAACTTCGAATACCTCTTTTTTCTTTTTTGATTTCAATAATTGTCTTATTCCTCTTTCCACTAACTTAACACAAACTTTCACACTATTTATAGCCATCTTTCAGTATGGATTTTCAATTACATGACTGTCCTTTCATCGCAAAAGCCCAAGTATTCACTTACTACCTAATTCCGAATTTCAACCGAACTGTTTTCCAAGCTCTTGCTTTTAGGGCGGATAGATGGTCTGAATTTGACATGACACGGTCCCTCCGAAGAGTACGATCTTTGGCTTGCAGCTCTCCCATCCCATTAGGGACAAAACCCACCGCACGAATTGAAAAAGCTATTCCCACTGCTTCGGAATCTGACTCTTCACAGGTGGTGCTACTAAAGGGGAAATCCTCTTGCAAAGGTCCGGATCAAATCCACGACTTGCCTGTGTTAAGCATATAGCTTTTCATTCGAATATGGGACACCAACGGAAGGTTCCTCGGATGATTGCTTCTATCGACTGTCCTTCTCCATGTTGACTGGGGAAGCCTCTCAATGTGCAACCTGACTTTGCTCAGCTAGTGCTACTCTTTCTTTTGGCCGGATCTCGTAAAGAAAGGAAGGCTCATGAATGACCAATCCCGGGAGGAAGACCATTATTCTGCTTCTGTCTGGTCGTACTAGGCCATTAAGGTCTCACTACTGACTATGTTCATCTTTGTATCCCCAAGGAAATCCCATGCATTGAGATAGCAGGTTGGATCATCATCAAACACAGGAATGGGTGCTCAATCAATGTAATGTTTGCTTTTATCTGTCTTCCGCTTATCAAATCTCAATCTCAGGTTGAGGTCGAAACAAGGGATCAGATCAACCTATTGAATCTAGTATTTATGAAGTATTTCCAGTCAAAGAGGGGAATAGATCTCAATCGAGAGGGTGAGCTGCGGGCTCATGCCACATATTCACCTTCACCAAATGAAGAAAAGACGGGTTCTAGGGGTCCTTCTCAGGCATGTGATTCAGGCTCGTCAGGTGGTGGGACATGAAAAATGATAGAGCAGGGAGGAAGAGGAGCTGCAAGAGAGACAAAGGCTTTCCAGTCCTTTCCTTTGACAGCGACTGCCCTTCGGAGATCTTAAGGACTCACAAAGAAAGCCCCTCCCCAGGAAGACCGAATTACTTATATATAAGACAAAGCTTTACCCCTGGCACCTCGGGCGATACTTATAACACGCTTCAGTCGGGGACAGCCCATCCTTGTACGGAGGGAACCTCCAAAGGGGCCCCAAACCACCGGACAACGAGGGCTCACTACCCTTAGGATGCACCGCACTCGCTTCGAGAAAGAATCGGTCCGGATAGCTCTCCGTACCCATAATACATTCTTATGCAGGCAGCACTAAGCTATCGGCTAAGTCGGCTACGGAACAGAAGGGCGGCTAAGAAAGTCATAACACTAATAGGGCTAAGGTAACTATGAAAGGTAGGACCTCATCTCATTCCATCAATTGGTGTCGGGTTTACCAATCTCAGTATGAAAAGATTCACTATTTCCCTTTTCTTTCTTGGAAGAGTAACCCCGCCAATCAAATCCAGTTTCCAAGCCTTCAAGCCAACCCCGTACGATAAGGTAAGGTGTCCTGCCCCGTTAAGCCCGCCTTTTTTTTTAGAGACCCAACAACCTCTTTTTTTAGCTTATCTCCACGAGAATAAAGCCACTGAGAGATCTCTACATATAGTAGGAAAGCCAGCACGCTTGGGGACGGATGGGGATTTAGTTGGAAAGCACGTAAATAGATTTTTGGGACCCCTTATCTCCACTTTCAGGACAGGAAGGGGCGATCTATTTCCAGCCTAAAAAAACCAACACTCGACTTTGAGCCTAGCTCAGGAGAAAGGCGCCAGAGGAGCAGCTCGACATAGAGTTCATTTACTTATTCAATTCAGGGCGCGGGAAGTCTCTCCTTCTTGCCTTGGGGTCGAGGTCAAGACCAGAAACTCGTAGACTACCCTTTTAGGAAGATATCTTATCTTAGAACCTGGGGTTCTTTGTTAGCACCTTCTCGCACCTCTAAGTACAAAGAAGGCGGATCCATTTATCTACGAAAAACCAAACCACGACTTTCTTTTATTACACCTGCTCGGTCGGAGATAGCTGCTACTTACCTACGACTACTCGGCGGCCTCTGAGACCGAACTGATCTATTAACACTTAGCCTTTTCTATGAAATGAAACCTAGTTCACGAGAACAGAGCAGAGGCCGAGTCTCTAGAAGCTAATCCGGAGATAGCCCTTTGGCTTTGGGCTCCTTTTCCCAACTTACAACAGTACAAGGAAGGCGGATCCTAGGTATAGCCTAGCAAACCCGACACCTACTTTCTATATATTACCAGAAAATCAAGAGTGCTTAGTGCTTGGTCCCAGATAGCAGCTCCTGATGAACAGCCCGGCTAGGCACGATCGCAGACAGACACAAATGGGGCGCGAAGCCGCTTGCCTTAGTGAGCTCTCCAAAGAGGAAGGGGAGGACGCTTTTGCACAAGAACAAAGGTGGAGTCATAGGGGATTGCTTGAGGAAGGCCCACATACCATTCCGAAAGAATGGAGTAGAGGCACCCTGAAACGAGAATTGAGAATGCCTTGGGCACCTGGGAAAATGGCGAATCGGGACGGGGAAGCATCCTCCCTTTAAGAGCTAGCACGGGCTAGAAGGTATCCCGCTTTTTTACATACACGAATGGGGCCAATCAAGAAGAGGCCCGCAGGAGACTGACTTTTGAGGGCAGTACGATAACCTCGTAGACAAATCCTACCTCTTATTACACGGCGGATCCTTCTGAGCTAGCAGCTGCAGACTCGGAGACAACTCCAGACCTGGAAAACGAAACCAGGACTTTCATTTCAAATGGGGCGCATGGCAAGAACAACTCTTAGAGCGAAAATACATATGATTTTTTTAGTAGAAATCAGACGATTATCGATACTAAAGAAAACTACATATACACACTAACAACTAGAGCTAATCATGCTATTTACGATGTTCTGGACAAACAATGATGAAATGACGTAAAGTGAAATGCGATGCCAACAATACGACACATCCATCAACAGTAGCGAGTCCACATAACTAAGTAAAAAGGAAGCAAGGCCCCAGAAAAGCGGAAAGCAAAGAGGGAGCATAGAGGGGATACCTCTTCCTCGGAAAGAGCCGACAGAAAGCACAGAGATAGGCAAGAGCGGCTTAGCTTTGTACACTACTTATATAGAGATAGAGCAGAAGAGGATTGGTCGAAGATCGGTGACTGCAAGAAAAGGGCCTAACTAAGGCGCCCCTTATTGAAAACTAGGGCGCAGAAGAGGATCCTACTCCTTTTGGTAGGCACAATAGTAGACTATTCTGGTACACAAAAAACCTTCAAATTAGAAAGGTAGTCTGCAAGAATGGTATGATAGAATGCCCGATCGGCCTAATCGGGGACTTTGACTTCCCTTTGGACTTACCACTCTCCGAAACGGAAAGAGAAAGACAACTTATTTCATTATTTCAAATAGAGTCAACGAAGAAGGAAAGCTACTATACCCAGATAGAGAAGAAGGTGCAGACATTAGAAGAATCCCAAGTATGCGTCTTAACTTCTGCATCTGCTCAATACGGGATACTCAAAGGCACGGACAGAGAGGGAATAATATAAAACAAAAGAAAATGCTACTTAAAGGCTAACGTCTTATCGTCTTTTGTCTTTTGGGTCTTCTACTAGAGTTCTTTCTCTAGTAGGAGGGCCATGCCTATGGGATGTCCGGGTCTACTACCTACCTAAATATATCTTTAGAGTAGACAAACATTTAGCCAGCCTGATAGGAAGCGAAGCCCTCGTTGAAAGGTTGCTTCTTGGGTTAAATAGCTTTAGTTAGCAAAGTTATGAAAGTTGGGAACTAGACCCGGAGCTAAAGTCTAAGACTAATTCGATGCCAAAGTCAAACCTTAAGTTGTAGCTGGTGCAGGAGTTAAGGCTAAAGAAAGCGAGTGCCAAGTCCATTGCTAAAGATGAAAGTACTATTGCACTCGGGCTACAGATCAAGTTTAGGAAGTGGGCTATACTTAATTCATCAAATGGAAATAATAAAGCAATGCTTACAACTTCGTAGGTATATCATCAATCAAAGAAAGTACTAGCCGACCAATTCAGAAGGTTTTATAGACAGTGGAAGGGAACTTCAACAATTAGTCTAGTCTTGGCATAAAGCTATCACATTGGAATCTAATGATAGAAGTTCAGCAGCTCGAGAAACGTAGGGGTAGATTACTTGGTTTTGATCCCAGAGCTCGAGGTCTACTTTAGCTTCCTCTCCCTTGGCTTTGTTATCAGCCCGGTTATAATAAGGAGATAATGCGCACTGAACAAAAACACATGTCATATCGGATTTGACGAAAATGACACTCCCACTCCTGAACTATTGAACTAAAGGAATGCTACCAGCAATTAGTCAAGTTAGAAGGTAGTGGGATATCTTGAATATGGATCGAGCTTACTTTATAGTAGACAGTAGACCAGCTCTCTTCTCCCCTTGGCCCTATGGTTGAGCCTGCCCTCTTTCATCTATCAGGACGTCAAGTAGCGCACGCATTCCTAAGTGAAAGGTCGGATTCCTTCATTTTTGTCTATCAGATTCGGGAAAGAGCGCAGACCACGTTAGAGGGTGAAGGACTTCACAGTGAGAGATGGACAGAGATAGGAGCCGGAATGGTAATAGACAGGCTTACCCTCTTGTAGTAAGACAGAGATGCATGCGGTAGAACTGTTGACAGAGTGGTCCAGCTCCGATCTTGACTTTTAGGGCTGAGTCGCGCCTTTCAAGGTCCTATTTCTGCACGAATCCAGGAGAACAATATGATGTGACGAATAGAGCCCTTATATCAGCTTCTTGCCCTTTGTTTCGGTGATCAACGACCCTGTAACGGCGAGAGGAGGTCCCGCCCCAAAGGAATAGTAGCTAACAACTTTGATCGTGTTTGCTCCGTAAGTCTATCCGCTTTTGAAATGAAATAATATGGTCCTGTTAGTCGAGTCACTTAACGTACCTCACCCTACCGGGCCTCTCCTTAGACAGTCGAGTGTGCTAACGCACCCTCATGGATTGCTTTATTGGTCTATAAACCTTAGTATGGCTTTATGCCTAAATCTATCTGGCTTTATCAGTCTATCAATCTTCGTTATCGGATTGAGTATGGCCAACCTTAGTGACCGGAATGAGTATGGCTTCGCTGTATCAATCTATCTATCTGGCTGGGCTGTATAAGTCTATCAACCAACCCGAATATGGCCCGCCCGGCCCGATATGCACGTAGTTTGAATCGTTGATTGATTCCAAATCAATATATTAACCCATCTCATCCCAACTACTATACCCCATTGGATAGGGATAGTTCAACACGGGGGCATATCAAAAAAGTTCTCTACCTTCCATCCTCCCACGACTAGGATCACAGGCTGGGCAAACCCAACAGAGCATCCGAGGAGACATGATGGAGCAATACTTATTCGATCAATATCTCTATTCTCAATATATATTCATAGTGTGCAGTTGGAGACCATATTGATTTGTTTGGGTTGTCCCCCCCCTAACTTAAGCTACTTTCTTTCTTTATTTTCACATGGTGTAGGACGTTGGTTCATTCTTTCGTCAGATCCAGTTGGGTGGGTTTCAACTCTTTATAACGTATATAGAAGTATCAGCCGGCATCAAATATGAAGGGAAGGCAGCATAAAACCCTAACGAGCGGCGGGGCTCGAACCCGCATCTTAGAAGTAGTTGGTTGGCTAATTGATACGCCTCAACCCCTTCCTCCGATGGGATGCGACTCCTTGGGAAAATGAGATACGTATATCTCAACTTCAATAAATAACTAGTTGCAAGTGATACCCAGCTCAACTATGACTATTAGGGCTTACCCTGACCAAGCATACCTCCCCGGCCCACCACCCATATCGCCCTCCAGGGCCCAACTGGTTATAAAACGGATTTTTCTTTTCTTATAAAACACAGTCAATAGCACAAGCATCAACAGCGGAGGAACCTGGAGCTGCAACTGGAGATGATTGTTCCGCGAGATCCGCACTCGCAGCTGACACTGTAGATGGATTGGATGGAGAAGCAATAGCAACTGGATTGATAGCAGTTTGTTCATTGTAAACTGGGGATTAGCGACTGGATCTAGAGCCGCATGAACAGTTGGAATGGTCTAAACCGTTGTCACAACAGTGGTGACCCCACCCAAGAGTTCTCCAGGAGAAATAGATATTTCTATTTTGATATATGCGGCCCGGGCCAACAAATAGGTTAGTGGCTCTCCCTTAGTAAGTAGTTTACGACCGAGCCGAGGTCTGCATACATGGTGGTCCAAAAGCGGTTGAGATCTTCCTTCATGGTCAACAGCATCACTACGTCCCTTCGGTCAAACAATATCAGCCGAACAGGTCAGAGAACCAAATAGATAGACTCGATGGGCAATACTGTAGAACGATTTAGTAGAACTATAGAAATCAAGCTCAAACCCACCTATTACAACCTACCCATTACTAGTAGACCTCTAGACAGCTTTCACCAACCACGGGTTCGGGATCTAGGTATCACCACCGGGGCGCTACCGCTTTCCGGGGGCGGGAACAGACGAAATACCTCCGGAAGCGACTCACTCTATGAACCCCACTTCTTATAGTGAACTACCACTGTTGAAGCCATTGCTCCAGTTCTGCTTGTTGGTGCTGTTGCTGCTGGCGCTGGTTGATGTCACTGCTAATGATTGATGCCCAAGTGGGTGTGCTTTTCTAGCCTCCTTGGGTTCCGGTGGTTTGTAAGGTCCTCATGCTGGTTACTATCTATCTCTATGGAAGTAGTGCTGCTAGGTCGGGTAATTGAGATACTAATTGAGAGGGTGGGTGCTATTGTCTCGGCTTGGAATGTTTGTTCCAGCCGTTTCAGATGGATGCCCCCGGATCGATCCAGTGCTGCCGGCGCTACAGCGAGATCAATTAGCTAAGAAATAGATGGAGGGCTACATCGGTTGTCGGACAGTTGCTGCTGCCTATCGTTTGTGCCATGATTATAGCCACTGTTTATGGTGGTTAACGAATCGAATATATATATATATTCGATATTGGGGCAATCTGTCACCTTGTTCTACGAATTGGAAGTAGGTGCTATTCCCTTCAGTACTCGACTACAGCTCTATTCCTTTCGATGGGCATAAGTTCCTTGAGTTGAGGCCAGATCGTTCATCCAGAGCGTTAATGAGTCCATGGGGATTGCTTGGAATGGCCAGAATTCATGTGAATGGCTATCCCTTCCAATAAAAGAAAAACCTGATTCCGACTGCTAACACTGTTCTTCAACTGCTATTCCTCTCCCGGTTGGTCGAGCCTGCTTGCGCATCCTTTCCTTTTTTTGGCAGTGAATGAGGCAAGCTCTTAGGCCTGGGACTGATACTGATTTAATTAGACTGATGGGACTGACTTCTGATTGGATATGATTGGATGGTCCTTTGACTGACCAATACCTTTCTCCTTCCCTTAACGGGAAGAGCTAATCCAGAGATAGATGTTTCCTTGACTTGCTCACCTTACCTAAACTAGCAGGAGATAATACTAGCACCTTACCTAAACTAGCACTTGCTCACCTTACCATTACGATTTGATGGCATTTCATTAGCACCTCACTACACGAACACTAGCACCAATGCGGTAAGTACGAGATACCACACTCAGTACCTTGCCCGTATAACCAATGAGACTTGCCCGTACAACAAATGCTGGGATACTTGCCAGTCCAACCAATACTTCCTTACCTTATAGCTTGCTCTTTGAGGGGAATATTGGTCCCGCAAAAAGAGCGTAGAGTTCAAAATAGCCTATTTTGGCTTGAGTTTGAGGAGTTCAGAGCTTGGGGAGGGGTAGAGCCTATAATACTAGGGACCTTACAACATTTCATTAGCACCTCATTCTTACTGGTCATGGGTGAGAATCTAATGCTGGATACTTGTTCACCTTAGAATTCTTTACTGTCAGTTACCAAAAGACAACTACCAATGTCAGTTACTAACGCAAGTAAAGAGCTAATACTGCTCTAGTTTCAAGAAGGACCTAAAAAAGTAATGGAAAAACGACTCCTCAAAGACAAACTAATAGAAGAACTGCTCTCTTCTCTTTCAACAAACCATACCTATACCTACTGCCTACGCTCTTGAAGGCAGGAAGTAGCAACTCAGTTCGTGCCTTTGAGCCAAGTCGAGCCTCTCTTCCCGAAGCCGAAAGACTCTTCCTTTTTCTTGGGTCCTATTCCAAAATTCCATAACCTCTGCTCTTCCAGTTCGCAGCTGCCACCCCACTAAAGGAGAGAATAATAGATGCTTGCTCTCATCCGAATACCTGGTCCATCGAGCAAACCACTTGCCCACTAAAAGGAGAAATGAGTTGAGTCCTCGATCAAAGGAATGGAATACTCCCAAGATATAGACCGACCCACTGAACCCACTAAAGGGGATAACTGATCTACTTGCTCAAAAAAGGGAAAGCTCAAAGATAGAGTACCCAGCGTCTTTCTTGATACGTAATAGGCGATTGCTTGATCTCGCTTGGTCCTCTCCCCGAGAGTACCTGCGCTTGCTTTCTCGAGAACCGGAAGTGGAAACTCGACTCCTTCCTAAAAGCAAACTCGAGGGGAAGTTTAGCCGAGGGTAACTTGTTTGCAGCTTTCTCTCATCCGAGCAGATCGTCAAGCCATCCATCCCTATAACGCGCCTTCATTAAACCCTCACCATATGAATAGTGAGTGACCCCTAAGAAGTAAGGGCCCTTGTTTACCAACTTTCATGTGTATTTGCCCGTTGAGACCATTTGAGGAGTGCTTACCGGAATCGAGAAGACTGCTGCCCTCATTCAAATAAAAGAGTAGAAGTAAGGATTCGATGCCCACTATCCCTTGAGTTGAATCGAGCTATCCAAACTGAACGACTCCTACTTGACTGGAAGGAGTGGGAAAGAAAGATTGGTAATGCATTCAACTTCTGCAAGAACCTTTCCTCAAGACGAGCTGGTCCAAGACTAGAGTAGAGAAAACGACTAAGACTGGTTTGAAAGAAAGGAAGAAGAGAGACCTCTATTTCACAATAGAGCGGCCTTACGGCACCTCCTCCGCTCGCGAAAGAGTGAAAGAATTCCGACTAGTGAGCTCAGAAACTGCTACTTCGAGAATATATTCCTCAATTAGACTGACTGCTCTGACCTATCGAGGAAAAGAAGAAGCGTGCTCACAGTTGCTGCCTTCAGGATCAGACAAGCCTTCCCTCCTTCAGTCGAACTACTCTGACTTCATGAGAGTCGAGGTAATGAAATTGCTCTCGATGGCTACTTCTAGATTAGGCGAGCTACCCTTCATTCAGTCAATTATGGGTTTCGCAAGTCTTCCTGCTTATGGCTAACCTATGCCTTCCATACAGGAGTTTAAGCACACTCTACGGTCTGGCTTTCATTCAAGCTTGAGACAGCCACTCCTCTTTCCTTCGATTCTCTTCTTCCGGGTTGGAAGTTCGTACTCGTGACTGACAGCTAAAACGAGTCATACTTCTGGAAATGCTCAGACGAGGAGTTTACTACACGAGCACGGATCAAAAGATATGATATATTATACTAAAACAGGGCATATTCACCATCTTAGCCAAAGAGCGAAGGCAAACTACTCTGACCATTACCACTTAAGCAAGTCTTCTGAAAGATGAATCCAGCTTAAAGGGAGGGAGTTCATATCAAGTATGCTCATTAATTAGAATGAATTAGAGTAGTCCGCTAGGAAAGCAAGCAACAAGGGAGACAAGACCAGACCTGAAAGCAAGGTCCCGGAGGGGCTTGCGCTTCCTAGTGCAAGGAAGTGCAAGAAATTGCTGTATTCCATCCATAAGCAATAGAGTCAGGCTCGCTCGAACCAAAGGCCCTTTAGGGACTCACTATTCATATGGTGAGGGATAGGATTAAGGAAAAGAATCAGTCAGGCTCGACATCCCCCCCTACCATATAAGTAACTTAAGAGAATCAATCAACTTGACAAAAGGGAGATGAAGCTTTAAGGCAGGCTTTCTTGGCTTGCTCTTACACCAGGAAGGGAGACTACTAAAAGACTGATAGCAAGGGACACAACTGGAATAAGGAAGGAGGTAGGCAAGCTCTACCGATCAACAGAGTGACTAGCAACCTTTACTTACTCTAAGCAAGCAATGGAGAAAACCTAGCCCGATAAGCTATAGAGTGGAGTTGAGAAAGTCTTCTTGATTCATACTTGTAGTCTTTAGAAAGGAAGCTAATTAATGCGAGTAGTGCTTCTCTCTTTTTCCTAGTAGTTATTATCAAGGAAGCGAAAGAAGAAGCTATTTAAGAACCTACCCCATCCCAGTAAGCAAGCTCTAAGCAAGCACTTATAGCGAATTAAGAAAAGAAGCTTATTAAGACGAGTAGTTATTAGAAACTCTGCATTAATACGAGCATACCTAAGCTATGCATTATGATAAAGAAAGCCCTCTGCAATGAAGAGCGAGCCTTCGGCGACAGAGAATACTCAACTTACGAATGCTAGATCGGAGACCAGAGAGGGAAGACCTGACTGAGCACACTAGGACGATGATGATATCAGTTACGAATGCTAAATCGGAGAAAAGAGAAGGCTCGCTCCCTTCTCAAGGTGGCTTGCTTGCCTTGCATTAAGAAGCTCATTAGCTCTTTACTGCATTCGCTTGCTGTTCTTCCTTGCTTGTATGTATTCCTATACACAGACGGAACACTGACTTGATCTTAATGATGATCTGAAAGTGCTTATTGCTTTCTTTCTTTTATGAGCTTCCTTATTCTACTATCAGTCTTGTTATCCTCTTTTCTTTCTTCCAGTATTCTTGCTTCTTAAATAGCTTAGAGCCAAACTTCAATGCTTTTCTTCCTCTCCTTAGATTTACTATAGTCGCCTGCTTCCTTGATGCTTATTGGGTGCCCCCTCTCAAATAAGTAACTAAAAAAGCCTGCTTCCTTGATGCTTATTGGGTGGGGGGCGGTGGTCGAGACTAGTTCCTTCCTCGCACGCAATGTGGTAACGTAGCCGTTCTTCCCTTTATCTGGCCCCCGTATCCGCGATCAGCCTGCTTGTTGGTCTGTCGTCCTCCTCATTATAGTCCTCTTGGAATCAATAGCATTTTGTCGGAATACGTCCTGTCTCTTCACCCTAGTAGTCCTATGCATAGTCAGTACTGTAGCCCCAATCATGGCTAC
>Ga0115851_100507_pt2 | contig 15892 bp, 23 predicted proteins | sample InSIn2gowninarea_FD_83865 | JGI IMG/M metagenome (GOLD analysis project Ga0115851, IMG submission 83865)
TGTTGGGAAGTTTTCCAAGACCAAGATGAAGCCTACCGCGAATCGGTATTGCCTAAAGCTGTGAAAAAGCGCATATCTGTAGAAGCTGGCGTTACTTTTGGCTGGTGTCGTTACGTTGGCGATGAAGGAATTGCGATTGGTATTGATACCTTTGGTGCTTCCGCTCCTGGCCCTGTTTGTATGGAGAAGTTTGGCTTCACTGTAGAGAATGTAGTAGCTAAAGCCAAGTCTTTATTAAGCTAATACTTCTTTATTGATTGTCAGAGGCGGGCATTTATCGCCCGCCTTTTTTATTGGTTACTAAACACTTTTAGGCAAAGTTGATAAAGTAGTTGTATCAATAAGCAAACTTGGAGAGATTTATGTACGAAGTTTCAGAAGATAAAGATGTATTTTTATCCCGTATATCGCCAATCGTTGAGGATTTATTTAAAAGTAATAGCTTTTTTCAGGAAAAATTAGACAAAACTGAAATTGTCTAACATTTAACAGATTTATTTAACAAGTTCTCTTTAGAAGAATTCATGGTTATTGATAATAAAGATTTAACAAAGCGGATTAATTTTGTCATGGTGGTAGAAGCAACAGCAGGAATGTTAAGCGATTTAACTTCAGAGGAAATGGAAATTTTTGATGCAGCAGAAGGTAGATGATAGGCGAGATGGGTTATCTATTGGATAAAAATATAATTACAGCACAGTTAAAAAACAATTAAAAAGTTAAAGAAAAGCTGAGAGACTTAGGAAATCAAGGAGAAGAAATATTTGTAAGTTGCCTAACGTACTATGAAGTTAAAAGAGGATTATTAGCGGTAAACGCTATCAGTAAACTGGCTGTATTTAATGAGTTTTGCAAAGAAATTAGAGTTGTATTATTAGACGACTTGCAGATTATTGAGAAAGCAGCAGAAATTCATGCAAATTTAAAACGCAAAGGTACACCTATGCAAGATGCGGATATATTGATAGCGGCTACCGCAATAGTAAAAGGCTTAATTTTGGTTTCTAATGATTTCGATATGCTGAGGGTTGTAGGTGTAACGGTGGAAGATTGGTTAAATTTAGAATAAATGCGATCGCACTTCAACCTTACCTCACATTTTACCTCTAAGCTACACAATGACTTTTACGAAAGGTTTATTAACTGACACTCTAAATCGAATTAAAGTTTGGCTACAAAGTAATTATCTTGTTATCGCTGAGAGTATCCCGCCGGGGTTAAGTTTAGAAGAAATACAAGCAATACCTCGAAATATACCTTTTAGTTTGCCAAGTGAAGTTTGCGAACTTTACCAATGGTCGCGCGGTCATAATCAAGAAACTCAAACAATGTACACTTGTATATTTGACCCCTATGAATCAATGGCATTATGCAGTCTTGAAGCTGCTATAGCGCTAAGACCAATCTTTGAAGATGAAATTTACGAATGTGCTATAAAGTATGCTGGTAAATCTTTATTTCCTATTTTTCAGACTGATGCTGAAAACTTTTGTGTAGTTGGAGAATGGGATAACAAAGATAGTTCTCCAATCATCTTTGTTTCAAAAATTGGTGACATGGTAAACAGATATACCAGTCTCACAAGCATGATGTTGACACTTGCAGATTGCTTTAAGACAAGTGCTGTTTCTTTCAATGAAAAAGGTTATACAAATTGGGACTTAGAAAAGTTTGCTTCAGCCTACCTAAAACATAACTCTGGCTTGTTAGAGTTTTCTTTGAAGAGATTAAAGTCAGAATTACTTATGAAGCAATATGATTATGTACTCAGGCAAAGGACTATAGATAACTTTATAAACGATATTCGTTATTTGGATAGAGAAAGACTGAATTTAGGAGTTGAGCAGTTAGACTTTGAAGTAATCGAACCACTTATAATAGCAATGCAAAATGAGGATGAACCTATCGTAAGTTTAGCCAAGCAAGCATTAGAAAAACTTAACTATAATTTTTGAGTAAAATTAGAAGAATAGATGCGATCGCACTATAACCTTATATCGCAATGTGCCTTTAGGCGAAAGACGAAACCAAACCGCTAAAAAGGGCTGTTTCAATACCTGAAGATTTCCATCAATAGCATACCGAAAGTAACGTATTATCAAGCGTTTATCGGGTTCAGCAGCTTCTAGCCAAGCTTTTTCATACTTAACTTAGTCTAGTATCCACTCTGGCTCAAGGTTATCTATTTTCTCAATATACGTTGCAAAGGCGATCGCATCATATAAATGCTTTTTGATTCTTTGAGGGATGTAAGTTTCCGTATACTGCCAAAATAACTTAGAAAAGTCTTTATCTAGAGCTTTTGCAGTCACTGGTAAAAGTTCGCGCACTTCTCCCAAGCGCTTGCGTTTCAAGGAAGTGGCGAATAAATTAATTGCTGGTGCGGATAGTTGGGATAGTTGCTCAATTTGGGTTGAATTTAGTCCTAGTTCTATACCTACAGATTGAGGATTATTGAAAAAGCGCGATAGCGCAAGCGCGCACGGCTTCGCAATTCTGCATTAGTGTAAAGCTGTGCCAATATTGACTGTAAGGCTAATTCCATCTTTGATATTGTCTGCTAATTTCCACTGCTTGTTCAAATTCGGCAGTTAATTGGCTAAATGGTAGTAAGTTTTCATCACGTTCTAACACAACTCCTTTAGCTGGAGCGCGAGATAAAATCTCGTCCATTAGTTTCCATACTTCTAGCGGCGTAGAGTGGGAATGGCTGTCGATGAGTACGCCATCATGCCAATGCCCGCCGACAAAATGCAACTGTACTACTTGCTCTAAAGGTAACTGTTCTAGAAAACTACAGACATCATAATCGTGGTTAACAGCATTGATATAGAGATTAGTTACATCTAACAATAATCCGCAATTAGAACGGCTCGGCTAGTTCTGTCAAAAACTGAGCTTCCGTCATTTCTGCACCGGGAAGCGTCAGCATATAGGTAATATTTTCGAGAATTAGCGAGATATCAATAGAGTGTCAGATTTGACCCTTAAATATATAGTTACGGTTTCTAATCGCCCAATATTGTCTGTAAAGTTGCAATCAATACCTGATTTTGCTCATCATTACCTACTGTAATCCGTAGCTTGTCTTGTAACCCTGGCTGATTGAAGTACCGCACTAAAATACCGCGCTCTTTTAATGATAGATAAATACCCTCGGCGGAAATTGTCGGAGTTACCAGCACAAAATTACCGTGAGAATCTCTGACGGTAAAACCTAACTTTCGTAAATCTATAGTTAACTTTGCTCTTGAGAGTTTTACCTTTTGGGCGCAAGCATTTTTATAATTTTGGTCGCCCATTGCAGCCGTACCTATTAATTGCGCGATCGCATCCACGTTATAACTATCTTTAACCTTAAGTAATCCACTTAATAATTTAGGGTTAGCAATCCCAAAACCCAAACGCAACCCAGCTAAAGAATAGCCTTTTGATAGGGTTCTTAAGACAATGACATTCTCAAATTCTCGCACCAAAGCAAGGGCGGAATACTCGGCAAAATCAACATAAGCCTCATCAATTACTAATACACCCGATAGCTGGCTTGCAAGTTGGCGTAAATCGTCTAAAGGTACGCAATGACCAGAGGGACTGTTGGGAGAAGCGATAAAAGTAATTGCACCCTTGGCTGCAACTAATTCGTCAATTGGTAACTTAAAATCTTCAGGGTAAGGAATTTCTACCACCTCCGCAGGCTGCATGGCTGCGAGAGTGCGGTATAACACATAAGTAGGGGTTGGGTATACACAGGTGCGACTTCCTCCTTCAGAACACGCCCGTACTAGCATATTGAGCATATCATCGCTTCCATTACCCACAATTACCCAATCTGAGGGTACTTTTAAAACTGCACTTACCGCCTGACAAAATTCTCGCGCGTAGGGGTCGGGATAACGCCGCAGCCATTCGTTATCTAAGTTGCGTAATACTTCAATGGCTTGCGGAGAAAGTGGATAAGGATTTTCATTAGTATTGAGTTTTATAATCGGCGTTCCTGGTTTTGGTTGTTCGCCAGGAGTGTAGCCAGTCATTTTTGCGATCGCAGGACGGAAAAACATAGATAAGGAGGCAAAGGGACAAGGAGAGGTGGCAAAAAGGGTAAATTTTATCCGCGCTTCAGCAACGCCTACAGTGGTTACAAGAAAAAGTCTTTTTATTATCGCTCCTTAAGGCAGAATAAAATAAGTAAAAGCAATGTTTCAATAAAAATTGATGCAAGAGATTTCTTCGGCTATTCAGCCAACAATTATTTCTGGATTTCATGCCCTTAGCGATACCTTACGGATTGCTATTTTAGAATTGCTCAAAAAACAAGAACTTTGTGTATGCGAGCTTTCGGAGGCTTTGGGCGTAACTGGTTCTAAACTTTCTTTTCACCTCAAAACCCTCAAAGAGGCTGGTTTAATTAACTCTCGCCAAGAAGGGCGCTGGATTTATTACCGTCTTAATTTGGCTCAATTTGTTGCTTTAGAGCAATATCTATCTGAATACCGCCGCTTTAGTCAATTATTACCCGCTCGTTCTTGTCAAGAGATACCTTGTACTTGACAAATCAAGAAAAATTGAAATAATAAGCTTATATCAATTTTTCTTGAAATAAGTTGCGCCCATGCTAAAGCACGGCATAAAACGTCCTTTCCAGATATCTTTAACTAATTGCTGGCGGGAAGCCTTAGCCGAAGGTATCGGCACATTTATCTTAGTGTTTGCAGGTACGGGCGCTGTTATGACTAATTCTATTAGTAATGGTGCAGTTACTCATTTAGGCATTAGTTTTGTATTTGGGGCGGTAGTAGCGGCGTTAATTTATAGCATGGGGCATTTAAGCGGCGCGCATTTTAACCCGTCAGTAACTCTAGCTTTTTGGACAAGTGGGGTATTTCCCACTAAGAGAGTCCTGCCTTATATATTGGCGCAATGTGTAGGTGCGATCGCAGCTTCAACTTTATTACTACTTAGTTTAGGAAATATTGCCAAATTAGGGGCAACTTTACCGCTAAATGACAACTGGTTGCAGTCTTTAATTTTAGAAACAGTTTTAACGTTTATTTTGATGTTAATTATTTTAGGTTCGGGACTAGATCGCCGCGCTCACACAGGCTTTGCAGGCTTGGCGATTGGCTTAACTGTGGGTTTAGAAGCTGCTTTTATGGGGTCGATTACAGGCGCAAGTATGAACCCAGTAAGAAGTCTTGCACCTGCTTTAGTTGGCGGAAATATGCAATATCAGTGGGTTTATTGGTTCGCACCAATTTTAGGCGCACAGCTTGCAGGAGGAGTTTATCGGCTACTTTCTCAAGGATTTCAAGATGTCTAGCACTCATAAACTAAGGATTTTATTTTTATACGGCTCACTACGGGGACGTTCTTACAGCCGTCTATTAGCAGAAGAAGCAGCTAGGATTATTACTGAATTTGGCGCAGAAACGCGGTTTTTTGACCCCCGCGAATTACCTTTGCAAGGTAGTGTAGAAGCGACGCATCCCAAAGTTCAAGAGTTACGGGAGTTAAGTTTGTGGTCTGAAGGGCAAGTTTGGACATCTCCAGAAATGCACGGCAATATTACAGGCATTTTAAAAAATCAAATAGACTGGATTCCTTTAGCTATGGGTGCTGTTAGACCAACTCAAGGAAGAACGCTAGCAGTTATGCAAGTAAGCGGAGGTTCGCAGTCATTTAATGCAGTTAATACAATGCGAATTTTGGGTAGGTGGATGCGGATGTTTACCATTCCCAATCAGTCCTCTGTAGCTAAAGCATACCTGGAGTTTAACGAAGATGGCACGATGAAAGATTCAGCTTACCGCGATCGCGTAATTGACGTAATGGAGGAATTATACAAATTTACGGTATTGCTACGCGACCAAACCGACTACCTTACCGACCGTTACAGCGAACGCAAAGAAGCAACAAATAAAGCGCTAAAACTCACTACCTCAAAACTATGAAAAAAATTATGTTTGTTTGCAAAAAAAATTCTCGTCGTTCCCAAATGGCGGAAGGATTTGCGCGTACTTTGGGAGCAGGTAAAGTTGGCGTTGCAAGTTCGGGATTAGAAGCAAGTCATGTAGATCCCAAAACTGTAGAAATTATGTCCGAAATTGGGATTGATATAAGTAATCAAACTTCTAAAGCCTTAAGCGACTTTAAAGCTGAAGACTACGACGCGGTAATTTCTTTATGTGGTTGTGGCGTAAACTTGCCCGAAAAGTGGGTACTTAGAGAGGTTTTTCAAGATTGGCAACTTGAAGATCCAGAAGGACAACCGATAGAGACATTTCGCAGAGTGCGCGATGAAGTCAAAGAACAAGTAGAGAAATTAGTAGAAAAACTTAGTTAACAAGTTTGAATGTATGACTATTCATCTTCTACATCCTCGTCCAAGATGTCTGCAATATCTCGTGCGCCATGAATCACCCATATAATTTCAACTTTTGAGTCAACTAAGCGGTAGAAGACAAGATAGTTTTTGAATCCTTTGATAACTTGTTGTCGAACATTAGCCAGCTTGAGATGAGTAAACCCGCAAGTTTTCCCCATCTCTGGCAATTTAGATAACTGCTTAAATGTTCTTCTGCGGCGGCAAGAAAGCGATCGCTAATATCTAAATTATCTTCTGCAATGTAGGTTGCAAGTTCTAATAAATCGCGGATGACTTGTGGTTTTTTATTAACTTCACTCATTACTACTCAATCGATCCAGCGCGCTTGGCAGTTGCCAAGCGCACAGATTGACTCATATCAAGCCAATCTTGTTCAGTCATTGGGGTAGCAGTTCCAGATTCTAAACCTTCTAGTAGTAAGGCTTCTAAACGTTCGTTCGCTTGCCGTTTTTGGTCGTCGGCGCGAACTAATTGCCGAAAATACTCGCTGGCGCTGCTATAACTGCCACTAACTATTTGACTCTTTATATAAGTCCGCATCGAATCTGGTAGAGAAATATTCATGCTTTTCATATCTGCTTATCTAATTTTTTCTTTAATATGGCAATTATTGCCATTTTTTGCCAAAGCTCCAGTTACAGCGATCGCACTTTCCCGATTACCGCAGTAAAAAACACAAATTCCAACTGCAACTCTGGGCTATCCTAAATAGATTAGAAATAAGCCATCAGTAAAGCAGATATGAAGCTGGCAGCAAGAGTAGGTGAGGTAACGCCGTCAATAACTTTGGAAATCGCGGCTAAAGCCAAGGCGATGAAGGCGGAGGGAATTGAGGTTTATAGTTTTAGCGCCGGAGAACCGGATTTTGATACTCCAGAACATATTAAAGCCGCAGCCAAAAAAGCCTTAGATGAAGGCAAAACTAAGTACGGTGCGGCGGCGGGCGAACCAGAACTTAGAAAAGCGATCGCCCAAAAGTTAAAAACCGATAACAATCTTGACTACCAAGCCGAAAATATCGTTGTTACTAATGGCGGTAAACATAGCTTGTTTAACCTCATGATGGCGTTGATAGAAGTGGGAGACGAGGTAATTATCCCCGCACCTTACTGGTTGAGTTATCCCGAAATGGTTAAACTCGCTGCCGGAACACCTGTTATTGTCAATACGGCGGCTACTGGCTATAAAATCACTCCAGAACAGCTAGATTTAGCAATTACGCCTAAAACTAAGTTACTTATCCTTAATTCTCCTTCTAACCCTACAGGCGTTGTGTATACGCCGTCGGAGATTTCGGCAATCGCCGAAGTTATCGTAAAACGAGATATTTTAGTTGTTTCTGATGAAATCTACGAGAAAATTATTTACGATGAGGCAAAACATATTAGTATTGCTTCTTTAGGTAAAGAGATATGCGATCGCACTTTAATTAGTAGTGGATTTGCGAAAGCTTATTCTATGACTGGTTGGCGAATTGGCTACTTGGCAGGATCGATAGAAATAATTAAGGCTGTCAGTACAATTCAAGGACATAGCACTTCAAACGTTTGTACTTTTGCTCAGTACGGCGCAATTGCTGCCTTGGAAAGTTCCCAAGATTGCGTCGAACAAATGCGCCAAGCTTTTATAGAACGGCGTAAGGTAATGTTAAATCGCCTTAATGATATTCCCGAACTTGTTTGCGCTAAACCCGACGGTGCATTTTATATGTTTGTTAATATCCGCAAAACAGGCTTAACTTCTTTAGAGTTTTGCAAGCAACTATTAGAAACTCAGCAAGTAGCAGCAATTCCTGGGGTAGCCTTTGGCGCAGATGACCACATCCGTTTATCTTATGCTACTGATATAACTTCTATTGAGAAAGGCATGGACAGGTTAGATAAGTTTGTTAGTAGTAATCGTTAACTTATGCTCAAACCGAATCGGGGTACAATTGCGGCAGGCAATCAAAAAACGGCTGCTGCGGGAATTGAAATGTTGCAACTAGGCGGTAACGCTTTTGATGCTGCGGTAGCGGCAGTTTTAGCATCCTTTGTAACGGAGTCTACCCTAACATCGGCGGCTGGTGGGGGCTTTTTATTAGCGCATACTCAAAATAACGAGAATATTTTATTCGACTTTTTCTCGCAAACTCCCCATTCCAAACAACTGCAATCCAATCTTAATTTTTATCCGGTCAATATCAACTTTGGTAATGCAATTCAAGAGTTTCATATTGGCTTGGGTGCAATGGCAGTACCGGGAAATATTGGCGGGATTTTCCACGTACATAAGAAGTTGGGAAGCCTGCCTTTTGAAGTTGTTGCTGAACCCGCCATTCACTACGCAAAAACTGGCGTAAAACTGGAGGAATTTCAACACTACTCTGCAAGCATTCTCGAACCAATTATTTCTGCTTCTTCAGAGATGAAGAATGTGTACGCGCCAAACGGGCAAAGTCTTAAAACTGGAGAAACCTTTTTTATGAAAGACTTTGCTAATACTTTAGCTTATTTGGTAGAGGCAGGAGTACAAGAGTTTTATCAAGGTGAAATCGCACATCAATTAGTAAAAGACTGTCAAGAAAAAGGCGGTTATTTAACTTTTGAAGACCTGAAAAGTTATCAAGTTATAGAACGACAGCCATTGATTGTAAATTATCGAAATAATTTATTACTAACTAATCCTTCTCCAAGTTCTGGCGGTATATTAATCGCCTTTGCTTTAGAATTATTAGCGAAAGTTGATTTAACTAATATTGAGTTTGGTAGTTCCGAACATTTGCAAATACTAACTGAAATAATGCGGCTAACAAATGCTGCCAGAAAAGACAAATATAATAGTAATATTTATCAAGAAAGTATTGAAAAAACCTTTTTATCTGCCGAACATATTGATGTTTACGAACAGCAATTAACTAATACTGTAAATAAGTGGGGAAGCACAACTCATATTAGCGTTATCGATGCCGAAGGTAATGCTGCAAGTACTACTACTTCTCACGGCGAAGGTTGCGGTTATGTAATTCCTGGTACGGGCATAATGATGAATAATATGTTAGGAGAAGAAGATTTGAATCCTCACGGGTTTCATCAATGGCAAGAAAATGTCAGAATTTCCTCAATGATGTCTCCTACTATTGTTCTTAAAAATAATCAACCAGAAATTGCTTTAGGTTCTGGCGGTTCTAACCGAATTAGAACCGCTATTTTACAAGTGATATCTAATATAATTGATTTTAAAATGCCTGTAGATATTGCTGTAAATAGCCCCCGGATCCACTGGGAAAATAATATATTAAATGTAGAACCAGAATTTAGTCAAGAAGTAGCAAACTTAGCAAACGATCGCCTAATTTTATGGAATAAACAAAATATGTTTTTTGGTGGAGTGCATACAGCAATGGAATTTGACGGTATAATTACGGGTGCTGGCGATCGCCGCCGCAATGGAGCGATCGCATCTATCTAAATATCTACTTCATTTGCTCGTAAGCAGACAAAATAATTCGCTCGGTTTCTACCCAGTTAATGCACTTATCTGTTACAGAAACGCCATATTTTAGCTGTTGTAAATCGCTAGGAATTGATTGACTTCCTTCGTTTAAATTAGATTCTATCATCATGCCAACAATAGAAGTATTACCTTCTATAACTTGCTTAATTACGTTTTCAAACACACCGCCTTGCAACTTGTAATCTTTATTGGAATTGCCATGACTGCAATCAATTACAATTCTCGGCGGTAAATTTGCTTGCTTTAATTTTTCTTCAGCCTCTTTAACACTTTCAGCTTCAAAATTGGGCTTACTGCCACCACCGCGTAATATAACATGACCGTAAGCATTACCTTTAGTTTTAAAACTACTTACTTGCCCTTTGTGATTAATCCCTAGAAAATTGTGCGGACTTTTAGCAGCTTCTAAAGCATTTAAAGCTACTTTAATACTGCCATCTGTACCATTTTTAAAACCGACAGGCATAGATAACCCGCTTGCCATTTCTCTATGAGTTTGCGACTCCGTAGTACGCGCACCAATAGCTGACCAAGAAATTAATTCGCCAATGTATTGAGGTATAATTGGGTCAAGTGCTTCTGTAGCTGTTGGTAAGCCCATTTCAGCAAGTTTTATTAGCAGTCTTCTAGCCGTTAACAACCCCTTTTCAATTTGAAAAGAGTCGTCCAAATCGGGGTCGTTAATTAATCCTTTCCAACCAACAGTTGTACGTGGTTTTTCAAAGTAAACTCTCATAATTAGCAAGAGTTTGTCTTCAACTTTCTCAGCTAAAAGTTTGAGCTTGTGGGCGTATTCTTCGGCAGCTTTGGTATCGTGTATAGAACAAGGGCCAACTACTATAAATTTTCTGCTATCTTGAAATTCTAAAATCTTTTCAATTTCTTGCCTAAACTTCAAAATAATTTGTTCTAGTTCATTATTTATAGGCAAAATTTTTCTAATTTGTTCGGGAGTGATCAAAGTATGCGAATTTTCAATGTGAGTGTTAGATAAATGATTGTGCATTATGAGTAGTTCCTGACTTTTGGGTAAAGGGCGATCGCATTACTATTATTTTAGAGATTGGCGAAATATAAAAATTTTAAGTACATGAAAAAAATATGGGGTTTTGATTAAATATTTTTGGATTTCTATTTTAACAGTCAACTTCCGATCCAGCACTAGCGGCGAATCTCAAATTTTTGTAAGCCTTCTGGCGTTTCTTCTTTAACAACAATATCTTCAACGACCGCCATTGTATTTCCTTGACGACACCAACTAACCATCTGCTCGATACAATTAATATTCCCTTCAAAAATAGCTTCTACTCTACCATCAGATAGGTTGCTTACCCATCCATTAAGGTTAAGGCGTTGAGCTACTTGCAGAACTGACATTCGATATCCGACACCTTGAACTTTTCCCGATACCAAAACATGATATCGAATTAGCTTGTCCTGCTGGGGTAAATTTGACATGAATTTGACTAGCTAGTTGCAACGCCCGATCGCACTTTTGGTCGCCAGCAATTAAAAAGCTGTACAACTACTGCGGTTAAACAATTACTTCTAACTTAACAGTCATACAGCCTTGAAGCCCAAATTATCTTTATTCGGACTTTTTTAAATTAATTTTTAGTCATCATCATCATCGCGGTGTTTGCGTCGGCGATCGTTATCATCATCGCGGTATCTGGATTTGCGATCGTCGTCATCATCGTCATCGCGGTATTTAGAGCTACGCTCATCATCGCGGTAGTCACGTTGGCGATCGTTATCGTCATCATCGCGGTATCTGGATTTGCGATCGTCGTCATCATCGCGGTAGTCACGTTGGCGATCGTTATCATCGCGTCCCTTAAGCCGATCGCCAACCAAATCTTTAAACATATCTCCTAAATTCATATTGCCCCTATAACTTTTTACAAATTTAACTTGAGCAGTTAATTAGTAGTCTGTCATAACAGTTTTGGCTAATATCTCCCTCAGTAGAGGTAAATCTAATTTAAAAGTATGTTTTCTAAGTTACATAGATAAAGTTTCAATGTATAAAATATTTTTCTCAGAGGTTTTTAAGATTTAATTAAGATTACTTAGTTATCTAAAAAAATTATGTTGAATTTGCCATTACTGGACACAAACACTATTTGGGCTATTTTAAATGATGAAATTGACGATACTACTGTAAATCAGCTAGTTTGGCATTATTTAGGATATGAGTACGATGAACAGACAGAAACATGGAATAGTGATAATGTTTCTGAAGATTGGCGCGCTGAGTATCCAAAACCGCCAAATTTTTTAGAAAGCCGCCCAGCTACAGTAAAGTTAACTCGTTCTATTCCTTCAGAAAATAAACAATTACTAAAAGAAGAACTAGGTTTTAAAGGATATAAAGTGGGAGAATTTACACCTAGGCATACTCGCCGCGCTACGGCGGCTAGTTGGTTGTTAAGCTACTTAAAAATTAGAAGTTAATGTAGCTTGAAAGTTTAATTATTACGCACGTTAACGTTAGTAATAATTAAACTTTGAGGCGAGGTGAAATTTTTACTCCTCACCTCCTAAAAACTACACTTTAATTTAACTGCGGTGTATGATTTTTCCACTCTGCAGACTGTTCGTAAGCATAAGCGACTTGAAATAATTGGTCTTCGCGCAAGACATTACTAATTAGTTGCAACCCAATGGGTAAACCGTTGCTATCAAAGCCACAGGGTAAGCTTAAACCAGGCAAACCTGCCAAATTGACGGGAATAGTCATTAAATCGGTCAAATACATACTAATTGGATCGGCATTCTTTTCGCCAGCTTTAAAAGCTGTAGTTGGCGCTGTGGGAGATATTAATACATCCACTTGTTCAAAAGCTTTTTCAAAATCTTGCTTAATTAAAGTGCGGACTTTTTGTGCTTTAAGATAGTAAGCGTCGTAATAACCCGCCGATAAAGTATAAGTTCCGATCATAATCCTGCGTTTGACTTCTGCCCCAAAACCCTCCGCACGAGTGCGAGTGTACATTGATAGTAAGTTTTCAGGGTCGGAAGTACGCAAACCGTACTTAACTCCATCGTACCGCGCTAAGTTTGCCGATACTTCTGAAGGAGCAATAATGTAGTAGCTGGGTAAGCCGTAACGAAAACGCGGACAAGAAATCTCTTTTATTTGCGCGCCTAAATGTTTGAGTTGTTCAATAGCTTTATGCACCGCTTCTGCAACAACAGGATCTAACCCATCGCCGAAAGTTTCAGTGATAATGCCAATTTTGATGTTTTTGAGATCGGGTTTCAAAGCTTGGGTGTAGTCCGGGATCTCTACTTTTAGGCTGGTTGAGTCTTTGGGATCGTATCCGGCGATCGCATTTAACAATATTGCCGTATCTTCTACACTGCGTCCAAAAGGCCCAATTTGATCTAATGACGAGCCAAAAGCCACTAATCCAAAACGCGAAACTAAACCGTAAGTTGGTTTCATGCCCACAACCCCACAAAAAGAGGCGGGCAAACGAATAGAACCCCCAGTATCCGATCCAATCGACACCGTACATTCATCGGCAGCTACGGCGGCGGCAGAACCTCCAGAGGAACCGCCGGGAACTCGCGTTAGATCCCAAGGATTGGCAGTAGTTTGATAAGCGGAGTTTTCTGTCGAACTTCCCATTGCAAACTCATCTAGGTTAGTTTTACCCACCATTACCGCCCCAGCTTCGGCGAGGAGTTTGGTTACTGTGGATTCGTAGGGCGGTATAAAGTGTTCCAACATCTTTGAGGCGCAAGTTGTGGGAATGCCTTTGGTACACATATTATCCTTAATGCCGATGGGGATTCCGGCTAATAAGCCAATGTCTTCTTTGGCGGCAATTTTGGCATCAACGGCTTTTGCTTGAGATAATGCTTGCTCCGCCGTGACACACAAAAAGCTATGTAGTTTGGGTTCTAATGCTGCAATACGGTTTAAAGCGGCTTGAGTAATTTCTACAGCCGAACGTTCTTTATTAACTAGCTGATGGTGCAACTCGCGGATGGATGCCATAAAAGCGCGTTCCTAATATAGGTCAACTTAGTATAGGCGATCGCATCTTACACCGCCCTCAAAACTTGCTAGCTTTAATAGTAAGTGCTTCTTAAAAATACTATGACTGCCCTAACTCTAAATCTCCACTCCGCGATAGAACTTACTGACGAGCGATTTGAGCAGATTTGTCACTCCAACCGAGATTTAAGATTTGAACGTACTTCTACCGGAGAATTAGTTGTTATGTCACCTGCCGGAAGCGAAACAGGAAGGCAAAATTTAGGGTTGTCTGGACAATTGTGGCTGTGGAATCGGCAATTTCGTCTCGGTGTAACTTTTGATTCTTCGGCAGGTTTTACACTACCTAATGAGGCAATTCGTTCTCCTGATGCTTCGTGGATAAAACAAGAGCGTTGGGATACCTTAAATACTGCTCAAAAACGCAAATTTGCGCCTATTTGTCCAGATTTTGTTGTGGAATTATGTTCGCCAAGCGATCGCTTAATTGATGTACAGAACAAAATGCAAGAATACTTAGATAATGGCACTCGCTTGGGTTGGTTAATCGATCCCGAAACTCGCCAAGTAGAAATTTATCGTCAAAACAAAGCAATAGAAATGCAAAGCGCCCCTACCTCTCTATTAGGGGAAGATATTTTACCCGGTTTTGAGCTAGATTTACAAGAAATTTGGGCTTAATTTTGCAATCAACTCCACCCCACAAACTTAATACTTACATTCAAGGGCAAGGTTTCCCGATTCTTTGCTTGCACGGACATCCAGGTTCGGGAAGTAGTATGTCTGTATTCACTCAAAGCTTGTCTAAACGCTTCAAGGCGATCGCCCCAGATTTGCGCGGTTATGGTAAAAGTCGCTTTCAGGGCAATTTTGTCATGCAAGACCATTTGACCGACCTAGATGCGCTGCTAGACAGCTTGAAAATTGAAAAATGTTTGATCCTCGGCTGGTCTTTAGGTGGCATCTTAGCAATGGAATTAGCTTTAAAGTTGCCTCAGCGAGTTACAGGCTTAATTTTAATTGCTACGGCGGCGCGTCCTAGAGGCAATCATCCCCAGGTAAGCTTGCAAGATAATTTGTTTACTGGCCTTGCTTCAATCATTAACCAACTACAACCGAGCTTACAGTGGAATATAGATAACTTTGGCAAAAAATCCCTTTATCGCTATCTCGTCCAACAACATACGCCAACTACTTACCGCTATCTTGCCTCCGATGCCATGTCGGCTTTTTTGCAAACTTCCTCGGCGGCTAATAATGCTCTTAATAACGCGCTTAAAGCTGGCTACAACCGTTTAGAAGCTTTAGAGCAAATTCAAGTCCCGTGTCTGCTGCTGGCGGGGGCAGAAGACCGACATATTACTGCTTCCTCAAGTTTAGAAACTGCTCAACATCTTAAAGACTGTCAATGGCAGTGTTACCCTAACACCGCACATTTATTTCCTTGGGAAATCCCCCAGCAAGTAAATAGCGATATTGATGCTTGGCTTGCTTCTCATCCTGAAGCAATAAAGCAGAAAGGGGTCTTGCGCCCCCCTGATGTCACTTTAATTACTAAAAACTGGCTTAATGTAGCTTTCTCTTTTTTCGCCTAAATCGTCAGCAATGGTCAAAGATTGAGGTTTGCAACGTTTGACTTGTACGTTTATGCCGATCGCGCCCTCTTGTTCTAAGTCTTCCACATAACCTTTGAGAGCATTAGTCGCTTCTTTCGTACTCAAAAACGGCCCAAAATAATAAGTACAACGAGGATTTTGGGTAACAACTTCTACCCACCATGCCCAACCTAAGCCCTGAAAAAAGTTAGTCAAAATTTCTTTGAGATCGTGCCAGATATTTTTCATGTTTTTGCTCTCATGTCGCTTACAAAGTGTTTGTTAAGTCTCTATCGATGTGTTTATAAACTGTTATACTTCGTCAAACTTCTTTTTTCAATTTTTCTAAATGAAGCTTACTCCCCCAGCGTTGGGCATGGTGGGTAAAAGTTGTTACCCAAAATCCTCGTT
>Ga0115851_100725_pt1 | contig 15882 bp, 6 predicted proteins | sample InSIn2gowninarea_FD_83865 | JGI IMG/M metagenome (GOLD analysis project Ga0115851, IMG submission 83865)
TATGAGCGGCCTATGTATAAGGTGAAAGGCGGGCTGAACGTATCCAAAAACCGAGATGCGCAATCGGTTACCCACTTGAGGGGCATCTAGATGATGTCGCTAGAGGGAAGGAGGGCTTTTTGGAGCGTAACGAGAAGGGGGGGAAGGTGGGAGTGAATAGTGTGTGAGAGAGAGTCATACTGGTGAAAGTTGGGTAAGCGTAGGACTAACTGAAGGTGGGTCTGGATACTGTTCATCATCATTTTATTGGTATACCACCTGATTCTGGTCTTGGTTTTGTACCTGAGTCTTATTTGATGGAAGTTGGTATGATTTTTGTCTTAAGGGGTGGGTAAAATGCGCAAGCGTTCTCGACTAAACAAGAAGGAGAGGCAAGTTTGATCATGCTCGACTAAAAGAAAAGGCAAGCAGGCTCGACAATAAGGACCCTTTAGGGGGCTCGACTGATAAGGAGAGGAGAGTTTGAACAATTCAGAAAGGAGAGTAAGCATTTATCCACCACCGTGTCTGCGCTGGAGAGTGGTGAAGTTTCAGATCTGGAAGGGGAGGCGTAACTCCGAACAAGAAGGGGGGGTAGTAACGAGCACGAAGTTGATCTAGATAGACGCAAACCAACCGCTTGAAGGTCAGATTCGGCACTAGGACCCAAAGAACCCTGAGGCCCAAATTCTCTGGCAACCGAACACCCTGAAGAAGTCATCGAACAGAAATCAGGTACTTGAAGTCTTAACGGGGCATAATTCCAGAGGCCTCCTAAAAACATCCTATCCCTTAGGGTCGAGCATCCTAGGGAAGACTAATGACTACACTGATCCACAGTTTAGCTCATTTTTGGCCACCCCGGTGCGCGAGGATTTCGCCCAAACTACAATTCAACGAAAGAAGAAAGGTACGGTTTGAACGCTTCATGACTCAAGGCGCCTACCCGATCGGATCGGTTCGGCGGCAGCCGATCGCCTGACGGCACGGAGATCGGACTGCGAGGGATGCTGGTTACAGCCCATCCCGGGGGGGTTGCGAAGCGCGCATTGACAGAGAGAAAAAGTAAGGCTGCATGGACCAGAAAAAGTCCCTAGCCAATCTGGTACGAAAAAGGTAGCCGTAGTAGAGGAACCTGCGGCTGGATCGAATCCCATTAGTGGCTGCTAACTAAAGCAGTATCGCAGACTTACCAAAGAAAGCCGTTGAACGGACCTTTGCAGTGCTTTCCATATTTTGCATAGGTCAAATGGGAAGATGCTTTCTGATATTGGATTGGAAGATGCTTTCTCCATTGATTGATCGATATGGCTTTCTCGGACCATATTGATTTCACATCAGCTGGTTTTTGTTCGCGTAACGACAACGAAGTGAATAATCTACTTTCTGAATTTGGTCATAATATTCTCATGATGAAGCATAAAGTCACACCTCGATATTACGGGAATACAAATAAGGGCCTACATTTGAACCTATTAATCAAAAATAAGGAAGGCCGGTGGACCCGTATTTTATACACAATATTGCATATTGATAATTTAGTTAGCGCGTATGAGAATATCCAGGCGAACCCGGGGTTAATGACTCATGCCATCACCCGGGAAACCATTTCGGGTATCTCGAAAGAGCGCTTAGCACATATATCTTGTGCTTTATTGAAAGGCACGTTCGACTTTTCTCCCATGCGAAGGATATTTGTTCCGAAGCCCAAATCGAAGGATACAAGGCCAATAACGATCTCTTCCCCAATTGATCGGGTTGTGCACAGGTCCGTCGCCAATGCGTTGGAACAAATATTCGAACACCTTTTCCTGCCAGTTTCATATGGATTTCGCCCATCAGCGAGCACTCACTCCTTCTTCGCGGAAGTATGCAAATGGACGGGGATAAAACGAATCATCCACGCAGATGTCAAAAAGTGCTTCGATAACATTGAGCACTCGACATTAATTCACTTACTGGAGAAACACATAGCAGACCCCTTATTCCTAGAACTACTAATGAAATTTTTGTCTACTCCTATTTTGGATGATAAAGGCCAAAATGAGTCTTCTACGGGTAAGGGGATCCCGCAGGGAGCGGTATTTTCTCCGCTCCTTATGAATGTGGTTCTTCACGAACTAGACGGTGTCGCCCTGTCTATCTGTAAAGAGAAAGGACTCACATATGGGCGTTATGCCGATGACTGCACGATAGGAACGGGAGTCAATTCGGATAGCCTTGCGCGAGATACACTCAACCCACTTAGCCAGTTTATGAAAACTGAGCTAGGCGGACTGTATTTTAAGGTCAAAATGATCAAGAAAGCGGGGTGTATCTTAGGGGCCCACTTGGTATTACCTCGGGGGGATAAAAAGGGAGGTAACCTCACTCTCAAAGTACCAATGGATAGAGTAATCTATCGACTAACCCAAAAGGGCTTTCTGAAGCCAAGTCAAAAGTTTGTATTGGGATTGGGAAAGAACCCCGTGGCCATTAGCTATCGATACAAAATGGTAGCCCTCGGGTTAATCCGTTATTATTTACCTTGCGACAAACTAGGGAAGAATCTGATATCCCTCCTCAAGAGGGATCTCTTTCATTCACTTTGTCAGGCTATTGGAATGCTAACGGGTATATTACCCAGGGACGTCCCCAAGCGCTTACCGGGCGCGGTTAGCATTTATAGCCACGGCATACATGCGGGGATCGACCTTATTCGAAAAAATACCCCCTCCCCCTGTGTTCAATTAAGAAAGAAAGACATCCGCCAAAAGGAAAGGGTGGGGGAATCGGAAGAGGGGAAAGTCAACAGTATTCTATTCCGCCCGTGTGCCTGCAAGAAATGCCAGGAGACAGGCGTTAGGATTTTCCAGGTGAGAAAAATGAAGGACTATCTGAAGATTATGGGGGGGCTTGTGGTCAAAACAAAAGGCCAGTATTTCGGTGGTGTATCCGCGTTACGGAAAGTGCTTTCGCAAAAACGACTTCCTTTATGCGCGACTCATTTTCAAATGATGGAAAAAGGAAAGCTTCGCTTTTCGAACCTTTCCGTAACAGCCACTTGTCAATCGTATAAACTCATGAAAAACGACCAGGAGTTTTTTGAGCTCAAAGAAAAGCCCAGAAAAAGCCGTCGTAAATGACTTCCCCCCCCTATCTGAGGTAATATGGAAATATGGTGTGAACAGACCCCAACGAGACGAGAGAAATTAGTGTTTCTAGATCAGAAATATGACGATAGGCAAATGAAGCGGATCGACTATAATGAGGAGGACGACAGACCGAGGATCGGGCAGCAGGGCTCGCCCAGGGTTGAGGGGAAGAAATGCATAATGACATATATAATGAGATCTATTTGTATACGATATTACGGGGAGTCTAGGTAGGGGCTTACTCTGGCTCGCACAGAGCGAATCTGCCGGCTGTCCGGGTTTATAGATAGAGAGCCTCATGATGGTAAACTAACCATCACGTTAGGTTTGGAGAGATCAAGATGGCTTGACTAAAAGGCCGCCATCGCTCGACCTTAGGCCCGGTAGGGACTCACTATTCATATGGTGAGGGAGAGGTGCCGTTAGGCCGCTCGACCAACGGGCCGCCATCATGCGTAAGCATGACTCGACCAACGGGCCGCCATCGAAAGATGTGAAACCCGCCGCCAACGGTGAGCCTGTCGAACTCTCGACAATAGGAGAGGTAAAATGGCCAATCTTTCTAGGGAAAGATGTTCAAACCGCCGGTGAGCCTGTCGAACTCTCAACAATAGGCCGCCATCGACGGAGTCACTCACTATTCATATGGTGAGGGCTTCTTTATAAAGGGCCTAGGAAAAGGGCATATAAGGGGCCTTGCTAGCGGAAATATCTGCCCGCTAGTTTCATGATAGCTCCTCCTATACGATCCGGTTATGTAAGCTACGTAGGCCACATCATTCAAGCAGGTGCCCTATTCGTTCCTCTAGTGGTCTTCCCGGCCCACCCAAGATGGAGGGATGGGGCGAACCTACCTACTATAAGATGGATGGATAGGACAAACCTACCTACTAGCTAGGGCGTTAAGCGTTAAGATGGATTGATGGGTATGGTGGTAACTATGCTGTTAGGAAGGCTGGATTCTGCTTAGCTCTGGGGATTGGGTGTTGCTCTGATACTAAGTCTTCAAAAGGCTCTAACAAAGGCTCCTCGGGTCTGGCCTCTGGAGGATACACTTTCAAGTTGGTAATCTTTCTTAGGTTTAGTGGGTTTCTACCTTGAGCTGGTTAGCAGGATTAGGGCTGGTTAGCTGGTACGTAGGTTCAATGTTTCTAGGTGTTAAGGGGCTTAGGGCATTAGGTAAGGCTTTGTCAGTTAGTAGGGCTCCTTGCTTAGCTGGTATTAGGGGGCTTAGGGTATAGATTTTAGCTTTTATTAGACCCATTGATTAGGTGGATTGTGTAAGCCTTAGGAAAGCTGTTTCACTCTTTCAGTTTCTTTTGGATATCTGTTCCTTAATCCTAAGCTTGAATCCTCAGCTTATTGTCTGCTCTGCCTTTCCATTACAATATGACCTTCTGAGCGGTTTAGTCCTATTGTGTCTTTAGCGAACCATTAACCATCCTAAGCCTTTCTCTTATATCGAGCTCTTATGGTTCCTTGCCACAAGCATTTCATATCTCCTGCCATCTGACTTCCAGGAAGATGGTAGAAACCTCATTCTTTATGGATCCATTGACCTAAACTAGCACATGCTCAAGAGAAATAGATGTTTCCTTGCACTAGGAAGCGCAAGCCCCTCCGGGACCTTGACTTGCTGATTTGACAACTAGCACTTGCTGACCTTACTTTGCGTACCTCTTCTCTCACAAGCAAGAGAGATAGATCTTGAACTACTTGCTAACCTTACCTCAAGTAGCAGGAGCTAATACTAGCACCTTACCTCGCAGGATAACTCTTGCCTTACTTCCTTACCAATACCAATCAAATAAGGAGGACGTTAAGGCTGGTTTATCGATCCGATCTCCACGGTCAATCAATCTCTTAAGGCAAGTCCTTCCTAACGAAATCACTTTCCATGGCTCCTGATCTTACTGTATGAGCGGGTAAGGCAAAGGTAAGGCATGAAGTCTATCCTTAACCATTACTAGGAGCAGTTAACTAGCGCTGAGTAGGAGCAGTAGCCAGCGAGTAGCAGTAGCCGAGCCAAGCCAGCCAGTTCCTCCTCTTACGCTTAGCATGACTAAAGATTCCCATTCTTAGGCCTACCTCTTGCATTACAGGCACGATGAATTCGGCTACCCCTTGCATTATGCATTCCTTCAATGGGTTTTATCCTCTCTGATGTTCCTTATGACGAGTAGCTCTAACAAAAAATACAGCTTTTTCTGTCTTAGCAGGCTCAGGCTTGAGGGCTCCTAACTACTAAGGCTCAGTACTTCTTAACCTCCTGCTAAGCCAAGTAAGAATGTCTGAGGAATACTAGTATCTGGGCTCCTCGGAGAATATAAGGACTAACTGCCTTTCCTTTAGTGCAGATGACCTCTTTAAGTCTAATTGTTAGAGCTGTTCCTTAGTCCTAGGACGGTCTGTGATCGGGCTCGGGCTCCGCAGGATCAAGGAGCTTAGCTGAGCTGCCTCTGCTCCCCTAAGGTTTGAATACGAAGTCTTATCTTATTAGATTAGGCTCTTTGCTTTGTTTTATCTTATCCATAGTAGGGTATCGGCGATCAGTCCCTTTTGCCCAAGGGAAGAGAGCTCGGCGATCACCCTTTCTCGCACACATCTAAAAACACCCGAGTAACTCGGCGAGAAGTCATTGAATCGAGGAGAAGCTTTAGACTATTTGAGGCCACCTTTATTTCCCTAATTTACCATCCGGATAGGTCCGAGAGGTATCTTGCATATGCCACCACCTTTCTGTACTTAAATTACCATCCATCTCAATAGGTGGTCCTTAAGGTCTTGCCTTGGTCCAGCAGATAAAAACAAGCCTTAGAGTCTCCATTGGAGTGAAGATTGTATTAAGCTGTACATAACTACAAAAGTCTCGGAGAGGAAGATCTATGGGGAGAGGAAGAGTCAAATGAACAACTAACTCTGATTTGTACCGTTTGGAGAGGAAGAGCTCTTCGTAGAGTAAGATTCATTAGTCCATGCACTAAGTTCCCCATAGCAGGCCCGGTGGTCTTTCTTAAGCCGTAGTATGGTACCCATACATATGCTAGCTTATTCGCTTACGCTCTAGAAGTGCATCTTCCTTTCCAATAAATAGTCAATATTACATATATAATGCAATCATAGCTTCGCTGACGCTCAGAAGTGCCTATTCTCTTTCTAATAAGGAATGGAGAAGGCATAGTAATACCTTCTTATATTCTTCGCTGACGCTCAGGGAGGGAACTTGCTTATTTGCTGTAGCTCTTTATAAGTGCATCTTTCCTCTCCTTATCAGTCGAGCCCCCTGTCGGGTCCTTGCACTAGGAAGCGCAAGCCCCTCCGGGACCTTTCTAATCAATAATAGAGTTTTGGTAAGTGTCTGGACCATCCCAAATGGAAAAGTTCAACGACAAGATCTCTGCTCGTATAGATATAGATCCCACATTGTCTTCTTCTTCTTTAATTTCACCACTTATGACAGTTAAACTTCTATATGCGTGCATAATATATATCTATATATTATGTACTTTTTGTTTCTTAGACAAGTTTAAGACTCTATCGCCAGGACGTATAGATGCCATGCTCATATATGAACCAACCTGCATAATAAGACCTGATCCTATGAGATCTGCGGTTCATGACAACAACTAGGGGGAGTTCCTGACACAACAACTACTTGGATGTCATTTTCGTTTTGTTCTATGAATTGTTCAACTTAGATATGCAATATCTTATATATACAAGTTGTTTGTATACTTTCATTGATATGGCATCCTGCCTGTCATATCAAAACTGACTGAAATGGATTTCACCTAGCCACAGAAACAATTCGATCTAGATATGTAGAGAGTTCTTCTTGTTCACATGGATGGGTCACTTACATATGGATTGGTTTAGCCTCAATCGACTACATGCCACTAGGTCAACGTCAGACAAGGGTATGGTTCATATTTACACAAATCCACTTTGATTACCCAGATGGAAGCATCCGACTCCATCAAAACTTGTTTTTATTAGACCTGCTATGTTTCCATAAGCTCTACGTATTGTGTTGCTTTAGTCCAACTATTAGCAGCCCCTTTAGTCCAACTACTAGCCTTATTTTTTGAGTGTCATTCCCAATAAGCCTGACATGATGCCTTAAGCCCCCTAGTCAATGGCAGCCTTAATAGACTGCTGCAGTAATAAGCTCCATTGTTCAAACATATGCAAGTAGAACTTATCTATGCCAGTATAATATGTTAATCTATTTTATGTAAGATTGATTCTCGGATTTTCCATATAAATTCATATTACTAGCCTTAGTCCAAGCACTTATAGGTCTTGCCTTGGTCCTGGGAAACAAGCCTGTTGGAGACAAGCTTATTAGTCCTGTTAGTCCCGCCTGGGGAGCCCTCCCCCTATGGACACTTGCTTTTAGTATTAGCAGCAGCCTTGGTCCAGATAAAAAAAAGCCGCCTTAAGATACTAGCTTATTAGTCCAAGCAGTTAGTCCCATGGATGGACTGCCTGGAGCCAGACTAGCAGAAAGAGTCCAAGCCTGCCAACAAGATGCCACCTTTCATTACCAAATTTACCACACCTGTTTCCATGTTTGCATTCTCTTACCAGCTGTCGGAGCTTTCACTAACAACTTATCCATTTCTAACTAACAAATATTGTCGGAGCTTCTTCATCACATGGTCTCATGGATGGCTTTCACTCATGATGCATAGAGGTGAACTGACCAGTCTTATTTGGTGAACTGACCCAGTCTGTTGGAGCTTCGGAGAGGAATATCTAATTGGAGAGTAATATTCAAATCATATCTCATCAGAGTTAGATTCAATCTAGAAATAATCTCTATTAGAAAGGAAGAGTCAAATTGACTCTTATTTGTACCTAACTCTCAAAAAGATGTGTCATTAAGCAAATTTACCATCTTGATAGGCTACCTTTCTGTACTTGATTCCCCATCTCGATAGGCCAAGTGAGCACTCTCTATAATCTATTAGGCCGCCTTTCTGTACTTCATTTACCATCCGGATAGGTGGTCCTTTTGGTCTTGCCTTGGTCCATCGGGATAGGGTCGTTCATACTCTATATCATCTTTATACGCCACCTTTATGTACTAAATTGACCATATTGATAGGGGTTGTTAACTCTTAGACTCTATTACGACCTTTTCATTCATTAATTCATTAATTGACTATCCCGCATATCTTTATTAAGGGTCTTGCCCCAGTGCCATATAAACTAGCCTTAATAGACTCTTTTTTTCCATGCACTTTGCTTTAGTCTTAAGCTGTATATACAAAACTAATACAAGTCAATACTACTAGCCATAAAGTCTCACTATTAGCTAAGAGTTTCTTGCCTGGTTCCATGGACACAACAAAAGCCGGTAGCCTTTATTTCGTGGATCCCATAAGCACACTTGATGACCTCCAATTACACCCTTCAATTCCCAATTCAACAAAATCTTTTATACCTGGACTAGCCTTAGCAAAAGAAACCTTATAACTAATCAAATCTGTTGGAGCCAGGACCACGAGGCACCCTAATGGTCTAAGCCATACTTTAATGGTCTAGCTTTCACTCAATATGCATAGATGAGGTGAACTAACCAGTCTTATTAGATGAACTAACTCTGTTGGTTGGAGCTTCGGAGAGAAAGAGCTCTTCGGAAACTAGCCTTAAAGACAAGCCCTAGTCTGTAGTACAGTAAGCCCTATGAACACAAGCTTTATTATCTTATTTGGTCCAGCAGCAGAGAAACAAGCCTTAAGATACTAGCTTATTAGTCCATCTTAGTCCATCACTTAGGTCCAGCACTTAGATCCAGACCGTCTTAAGCTGTAGAGACAGAAAAACTACTACTAGACAAGTCAGTTTACACAAGTCAGTTCGAAGAGGAAGATCTAATAGGAGAGTAAGATTAAGCTGGACGTACCAAACACCCCAATAACCCTTTTTAGTTTGTCTAGGCTTTGAGCATAACCCCGGAATTAGACGTGACCTATCACAAAACAGCTCTCATCGGAGTTCGAGTCAATCTATAAAGATATCTCGTCGGAGTGAAAGGAATATAACAAATCAGTTATCATTGGAGTTCGAGTAAGATTCAAATCAGCTCTCATCGGCGGAGTAAAAGTAAATATTAAGATATGCCAGTATCACATATATAATATATATAGATTCCTTTATTATATGTAAAGATATTATATGTTTAGATTTCTTATTCTCGAATAGATTCATCATCTCAATTCATCTTACTAGCTTAGTCCAAGCAGGTTAGTCTTAGCCCTACGAACTTACTGCTGCAAGGTCTTAGCTTAGTCTGTAGTGTAAGCCCTATGACACTTGCTTTAGTCTTAAGCCGTAGAGAAAGAACTACTAGACAAGTAAGTGACTGGATCTGCTGTTGGATATACTACCCATGCCACCTTCTCTATATCAATTGACATCTTGTTGGGCCACTACCTTTCAGTACGGAATTGACCTTATTATTGTGATAGGCCTTAATACTCTCTATCATCTTTACGCACCCTTGCATACTTAATTTACCAGATTGAGGCGTGAGCATTTTATATCATCTGGATATGCCACCTCACCCATCGGATGGATGAGCGACTTCTAACCTCTCCCCTCGGGGATTGGGGTGGGTGGGTAAATAGTGGTCGAGCCTTAAAGCGCATCCTTGGTCGAGTCACTTAACGTACCTCTCCCGTTGGTCGAGCCCTGCCGGGGGCATGATGGCGGCCTTTCATTGAGAGACTTAAAAAAGACAAATAAAGAATAGGAACACAGGAGAGCGGAGTAACCCACCGAGGATAAAAAAAAGACTCGACCAGCTCTATTCTGTTCACTGTCTCTCAGACGCCCAACACGTCTTGCATCATGCCATTCGTTCCGCTATGCGCTTGCCATAAATCGAATGCTCTGCGGCTCTAAATGAATCAAATGCACATGATCTACAATTCAGAACATGCAAATCAATCTATTGGATTTTCCATTTCCCACCTCTGTCTGATAACTAAAGTGAATCTGCTTATTATTTGAAGGCAGGCCCTAGATCGCTCGATGGGGGTGTGGCATGTGATTGGTGGATCGGCATTGGTGGTGAGGCTTCGGTATTGGGCTGTGTGATTTACGGAGATTGCTATGATGATTCGCTTTGATTCGCTTAGTCGGAATTTGATACGATTCGTTACGCAAAGATAGAACCTTATCCTTGTGAGTTCATACTATAAAATGAAAAACTATTCCTCTTCAATTTACTTCTTTTTTTTTGACTTATTTGAGGGGCAAATAAGTAACCAAAGAGCAACTAAAGTTTCAATTTACTTATTGGGTGGGGGGGCTCGTAACCTCGGCCGAGTCGATGGCGGCCTTATTAGTCGAGCGTGCTTACGCACCCTAACGGGCCTTGTCCGATGCGGACAAGCGGGTCAACCTCCTTGCTCTCTCTTTGGTCGAGCAAGCAATAAATTACCTTTTAGTCGAGCGATCTTGCAATTCCTCCCAAGCCAAACGGATTCCCCCCATAAATAAAGAGGAAAAGAGACTAAGAAAGCTGACAGAACAGAAGGGAACTTACCGGTTAGATAAAGCGCCCGTAATCATAGGAGCAACAGCGAAGGTGGCCGGGATGGAATATGATTCAATCGTGGAAATGTAATGTCAGGTGCACCTATAATATACTGGTAAATTCATATACCTACGTCGGCCAACAAGGTAGCGCATAAGACGGGTTCCCGATCCCGCTATTAATGAGTCATTTCGACAACCCTACTTCCTTACTTATTCACGCTAAGCTCCGATCGCACTATGAATCCATAATTCACCGGCACTAGAGGTTCCTAGAGGTAAATGGATACCCAACTGCACCTACCTACGAAGGCCCTCATATATACTGCTAGCCTGCACCAACTAGATTCCCTGCTATCCTTGGATGCTTCTACCATTCATCGGTCGGGACGGGGACTTCGTCGTCGCACCAGTTAGATCGATCCTGCTTCCATGCTTAGGAAGCCGTAGACCAACTAATGCAACTCCGCAATATTCACAAAGTTTTACGTCAATGTCGCCGCTTTCCCATGTTGGAACCTAGCCAGTCGCTAAGACCAAGGTAAAACGTAGCCCATTGTACGCATCCTACATACATATCTGATTCGATTCGGATGTCACGCATATGCCACGCCAAGCTTCTCAGTCACCAGCTAGTGTCCTATAGTTGCGACTCGCACCACCTGTTACAGAATGGAAGCCTTACTTACTACGTCCAACCAACACCGACGAGGGGGTCAAGAACGGAAAGCATGGGAGATTGTATCAAGATCCTTTGTATACGATATTATGCTTACTTCGATCTTATCTCTTGAGACCCATATTGCTCTCTTCTTGCGAACTTCCGGCAATCAACTTCGTATTTGTTGGTTGGAGGTCGACGGCGTATCAGGAACGATAGGATGAGGCAAGCTTAGGAACGGTGGTGGGATACCCCGAAGATAGCAAATTACACTATTCACCATTACTGCTTCCCTTTAGACTGTTTTGGGGTGCCCGAGGTTGCCCCTTCTGTAGGGGGCCGGGAATACCTTCTCCGTTTTGTTACCGGATCGTAGGTATAGGGCACGCCTGTCCAATCGACCTTGCTCCCCTCGGGGCTTTTAGGCTTTCGATCGGGGGAACGGGTTTCGCCATCATGGTTAGCGGTGGATATATTCATTCCCAATATGACGAGATCATATTGAGTCAAAGTTCTTCTGCGAGGAAGATTGAGGGGCTTCATCTGTCCAGCCATAGTAATAGTAGTTAGGAGAGCGGGAAGGCCCGATCTAGGTTCTGTTCTCCCCAAGTTCGCGTCCTACCACAGGCTACTGCACGCTGTATAGCCACTCCTAACTTGCCTAATGAATAGGTCTCAGTTAAGCTATGCATTCATGACTGGAAGAAACGAATGGCAGAAGTGAGCGAAATCGATCTATCATTCATGGCATAATGACATATATAATATATGCATTGTCATCGGTCGAGTCCCTCACCTTTCTTAGGTCAGGTGAGCTTCTAAATCGATGGCGGCCTTGACAGTCGAGTGTGCTAACGCACCCTCACACATATGAATGTATGAGTCGATGGCGGCCTTGTGTCGAGAGTTCGTTACCTCACCCTACCGGGCCTCTCCTCACACGTTACCTCACCCTGCCGGGGGCATGATGGCGTTGGTCGAGTCATGCTTACGCATGATGGCGGCCCGTTGGTCGAGCGGCCTAACGGCACCTCTCCCTCACCATATGAATAGTGAGTCCCTACCGGGCCTAAGGTCGAGCGATGGCGGCCTTTTAGTCAAGCCATCTTGATCTCTCCAAACCTAACGTGATGGTTAGTTTACCATCATGAGGCTCTCTATCTATAAACCCGGACAGCCGGCAGATTCGCTCTGTGCGAGCCAGAGTAAGCCCCTACCTAGACTCCCCGTAATATCGTATACAAATAGATCTCATTATATATGTCATTATGCATTTCTTCCCCTCAACCCTGGGCGAGCCCTGCTGCCCGATCCTCGGTCTGTCGTCCTCCTCATTATAGTCGATCCGCTTCATTTGCCTATCGTCATATTTCTGATCTAGAAACACTAATTTCTCTCGTCTCGTTGGGGTCTGTTCACACCATATTTCCATATTACCTCAGATAGGGGGGGGAAGTCATTTACGACGGCTTTTTCTGGGCTTTTCTTTGAGCTCAAAAAACTCCTGGTCGTTTTTCATGAGTTTATACGATTGACAAGTGGCTGTTACGGAAAGGTTCGAAAAGCGAAGCTTTCCTTTTTCCATCATTTGAAAATGAGTCGCGCATAAAGGAAGTCGTTTTTGCGAAAGCACTTTCCGTAACGCGGATACACCACCGAAATACTGGCCTTTTGTTTTGACCACAAGCCCCCCCATAATCTTCAGATAGTCCTTCATTTTTCTCACCTGGAAAATCCTAACGCCTGTCTCCTGGCATTTCTTGCAGGCACACGGGCGGAATAGAATACTGTTGACTTTCCCCTCTTCCGATTCCCCCACCCTTTCCTTTTGGCGGATGTCTTTCTTTCTTAATTGAACACAGGGGGAGGGGGTATTTTTTCGAATAAGGTCGATCCCCGCATGTATGCCGTGGCTATAAATGCTAACCGCGCCCGGTAAGCGCTTGGGGACGTCCCTGGGTAATATACCCGTTAGCATTCCAATAGCCTGACAAAGTGAATGAAAGAGATCCCTCTTGAGGAGGGATATCAGATTCTTCCCTAGTTTGTCGCAAGGTAAATAATAACGGATTAACCCGAGGGCTACCATTTTGTATCGATAGCTAATGGCCACGGGGTTCTTTCCCAATCCCAATACAAACTTTTGACTTGGCTTCAGAAAGCCCTTTTGGGTTAGTCGATAGATTACTCTATCCATTGGTACTTTGAGAGTGAGGTTACCTCCCTTTTTATCCCCCCGAGGTAATACCAAGTGGGCCCCTAAGATACACCCCGCTTTCTTGATCATTTTGACCTTAAAATACAGTCCGCCTAGCTCAGTTTTCATAAACTGGCTAAGTGGGTTGAGTGTATCTCGCGCAAGGCTATCCGAATTGACTCCCGTTCCTATCGTGCAGTCATCGGCATAACGCCCATATGTGAGTCCTTTCTCTTTACAGATAGACAGGGCGACACCGTCTAGTTCGTGAAGAACCACATTCATAAGGAGCGGAGAAAATACCGCTCCCTGCGGGATCCCCTTACCCGTAGAAGACTCATTTTGGCCTTTATCATCCAAAATAGGAGTAGACAAAAATTTCATTAGTAGTTCTAGGAATAAGGGGTCTGCTATGTGTTTCTCCAGTAAGTGAATTAATGTCGAGTGCTCAATGTTATCGAAGCACTTTTTGACATCTGCGTGGATGATTCGTTTTATCCCCGTCCATTTGCATACTTCCGCGAAGAAGGAGTGAGTGCTCGCTGATGGGCGAAATCCATATGAAACTGGCAGGAAAAGGTGTTCGAATATTTGTTCCAACGCATTGGCGACGGACCTGTGCACAACCCGATCAATTGGGGAAGAGATCGTTATTGGCCTTGTATCCTTCGATTTGGGCTTCGGAACAAATATCCTTCGCATGGGAGAAAAGTCGAACGTGCCTTTCAATAAAGCACAAGATATATGTGCTAAGCGCTCTTTCGAGATACCCGAAATGGTTTCCCGGGTGATGGCATGAGTCATTAACCCCGGGTTCGCCTGGATATTCTCATACGCGCTAACTAAATTATCAATATGCAATATTGTGTATAAAATACGGGTCCACCGGCCTTCCTTATTTTTGATTAATAGGTTCAAATGTAGGCCCTTATTTGTATTCCCGTAATATCGAGGTGTGACTTTATGCTTCATCATGAGAATATTATGACCAAATTCAGAAAGTAGATTATTCACTTCGTTGTCGTTACGCGAACAAAAACCAGCTGATGTGAAATCAATATGGTCCGAGAAAGCCATATCGATCAATCAATGGAGAAAGCATCTTCCAATCCAATATCAGAAAGCATCTTCCCATTTGACCTATGCAAAATATGGAAAGCACTGCAAAGGTCCGTTCAACGGCTTTCTTTGGTAAGTCTGCGATACTGCTTTAGTTAGCAGCCACTAATGGGATTCGATCCAGCCGCAGGTTCCTCTACTACGGCTACCTTTTTCGTACCAGATTGGCTAGGGACTTTTTCTGGTCCATGCAGCCTTACTTTTTCTCTCTGTCAATGCGCGCTTCGCAACCCCCCCGGGATGGGCTGTAACCAGCATCCCTCGCAGTCCGATCTCCGTGCCGTCAGGCGATCGGCTGCCGCCGAACCGATCCGATCGGGTAGGCGCCTTGAGTCATGAAGCGTTCAAACCGTACCTTTCTTCTTTCGTTGAATTGTAGTTTGGGCGAAATCCTCGCGCACCGGGGTGGCCAAAAATGAGCTAAACTGTGGATCAGTGTAGTCATTAGTCTTCCCTAGGATGCTCGACCCTAAGGGATAGGATGTTTTTAGGAGGCCTCTGGAATTATGCCCCGTTAAGACTTCAAGTACCTGATTTCTGTTCGATGACTTCTTCAGGGTGTTCGGTTGCCAGAGAATTTGGGCCTCAGGGTTCTTTGGGTCCTAGTGCCGAATCTGACCTTCAAGCGGTTGGTTTGCGTCTATCTAGATCAACTTCGTGCTCGTTACTACCCCCCCTTCTTGTTCGGAGTTACGCCTCCCCTTCCAGATCTGAAACTTCACCACTCTCCAGCGCAGACACGGTGGTGGATAAATGCTTACTCTCCTTTCTGAATTGTTCAAACTCTCCTCTCCTTATCAGTCGAGCCCCCTAAAGGGTCCTTATTGTCGAGCCTGCTTGCCTTTTCTTTTAGTCGAGCATGATCAAACTTGCCTCTCCTTCTTGTTTAGTCGAGAACGCTTGCGCATTTTACCCACCCCTTAAGACAAAAATCATACCAACTTCCATCAAATAAGACTCAGGTACAAAACCAAGACCAGAATCAGGTGGTATACCAATAAAATGATGATGAACAGTATCCAGACCCACCTTCAGTTAGTCCTACGCTTACCCAACTTTCACCAGTATGACTCTCTCTCACACACTATTCACTCCCACCTTCCCCCCCTTCTCGTTACGCTCCAAAAAGCCCTCCTTCCCTCTAGCGACATCATCTAGATGCCCCTCAAGTGGGTAACCGATTGCGCATCTCGGTTTTTGGATACGTTCAGCCCGCCTTTCACCTTATACATAGGCCGCTCATA
>Ga0115851_100726_pt1 | contig 15880 bp, 20 predicted proteins | sample InSIn2gowninarea_FD_83865 | JGI IMG/M metagenome (GOLD analysis project Ga0115851, IMG submission 83865)
GGTGAATCTTCAATTGTAATTGGCTCTTTTGAAGAGGGCAGAGGTTTTCTTGTTTTGATTACTGTGCTGTTCCTAAACCTGAAATACATGGAGGCCTACCTTTTCCTCTTTTTCTTTGGCTTGATTGGTGTACTGAGGGCAATGAGGGTAGTTTCCACCTCCCTTTCTAGAGTCTTAGGTGACCCTTCTCTTTGTTCTGCCTTTTTTGCCTCTTTTTCTCCTCCTTCTGTCTCTTTTTCTGTCTCTGTTTTCTCTCTTTCTTCCTGCTCTGTTTCTTCAATTTTCTCCTCCTCCATCTTATTTTCTTCCTCCTTCCTTTCTTGTTCTGCTAAGCCACCAGTGGCTTCACCTTCTCCCCATTGCTGCTCTTCCTCCTCACTACCAGTAGGACTAGCATCATAGGTTAGGGCCTTTATGTCATCCTCAACTGTCATGTTTAGGAATACTTCCCATGATATAGGGAGTGTGAATGTATGGAGGGCTTCTTCCAATAAATTATTTATCAACCCATGGTGAGCTAGCAACTCTGAATTCCCTACTTGAACCTTAGTGTTGGAGTCAATGAGGGACTACAGGAGGAAGTAGGGGATGCTGAGCTTCTGAGGTGCTCGAATGTCCATGCCATACCTTAATTCATGAAGGATTCTAAAGTGATAACCATAGAAAATGTTGTACCTCCCCTCACAGGAAACGTATTTGATTATTTGATAGCTAACCTCATCCCAAGGATATGGTATCTAACCCTTCTAATGCCATTTTTATCCTGTACAAGGGTTTCATTGTTTTGGGAAAAGTTTTTCTTGGCAGCTTGGCCAATTGGTTTCTCATCTTTACTCCATGGTAGCCCAAGAGGAAGGGTAGTGACCCTACTGATAAATTTAGGGGTTATCTCCATGGAAAGATCTCTAAAGGTGACAGTGGCATGAGTTCTTGTGTGGGGTACCAGAGAGAGCAAACTCTTGGAAAATCTCCTCATCAAACCCTCGGAATTTCTCAAATAAATTCATCCAATTTTCCCTTGTGAACATGTCCACCACTTGTGGATGTGCATGGATCCTGGTGGAGTTGGTGGGCTCCTTTCTCATAAATCCTCCTGTCATTTTGTTTATACTCTTTTGGGAAACCAAATGTGGAGATGGAGACAACAATTTTTGAGAAAAACATAGAAATAGAGGAGATTATGGTTTTTTTTTTAATAAGCAGAAATTTTTTATGTATTTCCTCCTCCTAAAGGCTTTATTTCCTCCTCAAATTGAAACAACTGCTTGCATATATTGATATTCACTGGGGGCATGCATGGAACCTACCTTCTCAGACCGAAAATCGTGCTAAAACCCGTGTTTTCTCCCTTCAAAACAACTCACTGCCCCTCCTGTAGAAGCCTATTGTCCCTACTGTAGAATTCTTGTAGGTGCTCCTGTAGAACTTGTAAGTGCTCCTGTAGATAACACTGAGAGCAGGAAGATGGGAGAGATCGATGGAGGGCGATGGTTATGAGGCTGGGGGGCACAAGGAGACTGTTGTAGCTGAGTTACGAGGAGAGAATGAAGGAAAAGGTGGTGAGAGTGCTCAGGGAGGAGTACTTATTACCCTTTATGGATATTTCTAGTGATGGAGGGCGAGCTAGCAAAGTATACGTTGGCTATATTCAGACCATTGGCCCCCACCTGCCTTGTCATCATGGCCCCTCCTCGTAATCATCCCTCATGATTGCATCAGAGTTCACACTTCCTCCACTACCTGTCATTGACATCTTTCTTGAGTTGATTGTGCGCACGTATGGGTGACATCTCGGATGAGTGGAGTCAACTAGATGAAGGTGGCCAAGTTAACTGGCCACCTTTCCCTCTTTCAACCTCAACCATCTCGTTTCTTCTGCATGACTTCTAATTACACAAATGCAAACAGAGGAGTGGGTTAGTTACTTACCTGTGATCTGAATGTATTTGTTGTGAGGTACTGTGGCTCTCTCTCTCCTGCATGCCTTTATTTTTTTTTATGCATGCTATCTGCTTGTTGATGTGTGGCTGTGTCTTGTGCAGTTTCTTCTCTGGCTAGATCTAAGCTTCAGGTGTCTTCTCACCCTTCATGTTTGCACTCTCTTTCTGCTGGTGCTAGATTTTAGTGGGATCAGCTGCTACAGGAATTCCTACAAGAGCTCCTGTAGCTGCTTCTCCCCTTGAAACTTCAACTTATTTCTATGCTTGGAGCTTCACGGAGGATGCCAGAGATGTAGACAGAGATGGAGAGGCAATAGGTAGGCTTCAAGTGAGGTGGATGGTGTTGCTTCCTCTATTTTTTTTGTTTTTTTCTTTTCTTGAAAAACTGTTTTTCTGTGTTTTTCTTGGACAAGGAGAAGAATGATTCTTGGGGTTGTGATGCAGGCTTGGAAATGATGGCAAGGAGGTTTGAAGACTGTAGGAGGGTTTATAGGTTATTCATGAAGCTTCCCTATCCCTCAAACTGCCTTTCAATTCCTTTCTGGCTCTCTGTAATTCCTACAGGAGCCTCCTGTAGAAAACACAGTTTTTGAAAAAGAAGCACAGTGGAGTGAAAGAAATGCCAAAAATGATGGAGAAAAGTGTGGAGAAGATAGGATAGGTGTTGGTGTACATGTCTGGGTTCCTTTGGCAGCTTCTTCTGCTTCCTGTAGTCCTCTTGCAAACCTGCAATGCAAATGAAAATTCATTTTTCCTTTTCCCCTTTTTTTTCTTTTTGAAAACAACTAGGGTGCCTCAAGGAGGTTTTCACCCTAATTTCCTACCATGGTTGCCTCCAAGGGAGGTTTTCACCTAGGGATCTTATTCTTTTCTCTCTCTTTTTTTTTTTGATATCACTAGGCCGCCTCAAAAGAGGTTTTCAACCCAATGATGGGACTCAAGCACTTCATGGAGGTTTTGACTTGAGTCCTTATATTTTTATTTCTCTTTTTTTTCTTCAATGAGTGGGTGAAGTGGAGGCTAAGACATGCTCCACTACCATCACTATCTTATTCAGATCTTCAATGAACTCTCACTTGGAGAGGGGTTTCTTGTAGACTTTCAACCAGTGTCCATTGACAAGCATGGGGATGGCTTCATCATCAATGGTTCTGATCATAATTGAACCATTGTCATTGCATTTCTCCACAGTGTAGGGTCCTAGCCATCTTGCCCTCAGCTTGCCTTTGAAATCTTTGTATCTTGAATAATAGAGTAGTGCCCAATATCCCTCTTGGAATTGCTTCTCCTTGATATTTTTGTCATGCCATATATTTCTCTGAAGTTGAACTACCTCTATATGGAGAAGGGCCTACAATTTGTGTTCATCCAATCCATTGCGCTGAAGTAATCTTTCTTTTTGTGCATGGCTGAGGTCTAGGTCCAGCTGAGCTGCCATCCTTAGGGTATTGAATTCAAATTCTATTGACATCAAATCTTTCTTCCCATAGACCAACTCATAGGGTGTGAACCTTGTGGTGGTCTTCCATGTTGTGTTGTAGGCCCAAGTGGCCTCAACTAATCTGTTTTCCGAGTATGTTCTGCTACTGCTCACTACCTTTGTCAAGATCCCTTCCAATGCTCTGTTAGTGACCTCCACCTGCCCATTGGCTTGTGGATGGTAAGGAGTCAAAGTCCTATGCTCGATTCTATGACGTGTGAGTAGGTCTTCAATCAAATTGGAAGTGAACTGACTACCTTGATCTGTGACCAACTTTCTTGGATACCCGAACTCGTAGAATATGTTCTCTCTCAAAAATACAGCTACTTTTTCCTCTGTCGCTGCTTTGATTGCTTTTGTCTCTGCCCACTTTGTTAGGTAATCGGTGCACACAATGATGTATTGTTTTTACTTTGAAGGAGGGTTGATAGGACCCACAAAGTCCATGCCCCACTTCTCAAATGGCTCAAAGGTCACTTGAGGTTGCATGGGCATCTCATCCTTTGGATTAGGTTTCTCCATCCTCTAACACCGATCACACTCGCTGGTATATCTCCTCACATCCTGATGAAGAGTGGGCCAGTGGTAGCCTTCTTGCAATATCTTGAAGGCAATTATTTTTGCTGCAAAATGACCTCCACAAGGCCCATCATGATAGGTCAGGAGGATGTCAAAGACTTCCTCCTTCCTGACACATCCTCTCAAGATGTGATCTGGGCCAAGTTTGAAGAGATTGCCCCCAATCCAGGTGAAAGGGGTGCTTTTTCTTACAATCTTGCTCTTCTCTTTTGAGGACAGGTGTGGTGGGAATTATGCCGAAACCAAGTAGTTTGCTATATCTGCAAACCATGGGGAGAGTATTGAGATAACAAACAGGTGTTCATCTAGCATTTGGTCATCCACCATTCCTTATTCACCTGTAGACAAATTTACTCTAGACAAAAAGTTAGCAACAACATTTTCTTTACCAGGCTTGTCAATAATGGTTAAATCAAACTGCTGTAGCAAAAACAACCATCTAATAATGCAAGCATTTACATCTAGTTTGTTCATTAAATATCTAATTGCAGCATGATCAGTGTGCACAAAGGTTTGATAGCCTGTGATATAATGTCTAAATTTATTTAGGGAATGCATGACAGCTAGGAGTTCCTTCTCCGTCACTGTATAGTTTAACTCTACCTCTGACAAGTTTTTGCTTATAAGTATATGGCATAAGGTAAGTTTTCATCAATTTGTCCTAAGGCTACTCCTATTGCTTTGTTCGAGGCATCTATGTGAATGTGGAAAGTAAGGGCCCAGTTTGGGCCTCTCAGAATTGGGGCAGTCACGAGCTTGCTCTTCAAGGTATCTAGGGCTTCTTGATAGTTTTCCAACCATATGCACTCAACATCTCTGCCTAAGAAGCCAAACAAAGGAGAAGCTAGCTTGCTGAAATCTTTAATGGATCTCCTGTAATACCCAGCTAAGCCTAGGAAACTTCTGACATCTCTCACCTTTTGAGGAGGTGGGACCCTTTGGATGATGGCAATTTTGTTGGGGTCCACCTGCAGTCCTTGTTGCGATATTGTATGACCTAGCATGGTCCCTTTAGTCATGAATAGTTCACATTTTTCCGAACTGAGGGAAAGGTTCATCTCAACACACTTATCCAGAACTTTTCCTAAGTTAGACAAAGCTTCCTGAAAGTCAGAACCATAAGGAGTAAAATCATCCATGTATACTTCTACTGCATCATGAACCAGTTCAGAAAATATACTCAATACCACTCGTTGGAAAGTGGCTGGAGCATTGCACAAGCCAAAAGGAAGGACCCGGTATGCAAAGGTACCCTGAGGACAAGTGAAAGTGGTCTTATCTTGGTTTTCCGGGCCAATTTGAATCTGATTGTACCCGCTAAACCCATCTAGGAAAGAGAAAAACTTTTTCCCTGCCAGACCATCTAACACTTGATCTATGAAAGGTAAAGGAAAATGGTCCTTTTTAATGGCTTTGTTCAATTCCCGATAGCCGACACAAATTCTCCACTTACCATTTTTCTTTGGCGCTAGCACCAAAGGAGAGACCCATTCATTATCAGAGATGGGATAGATGAATCCTGCATCAAGTAATTTTTGCAGTTCTTCCTTAACAATATCTTTAAGATTCATCCTCCTTTGAGGCTAACTCACTCACTTGAAATCCTCCTTGATGTATTTATGATGAGTGCATACTGAAGGGTGCACTCCCTTCATTTCCTTATAGCTCCAGCCAAAGGTGTCTAGGTGTTTTCTTAGCTAGCTACATAGTTCCTTCTCCTGGGAAGTGGATAGGGATGGATTGATTTTCAAGGTTCTTTCTGGGCCGAACTCTATATTATTAACACGGAGAGGAGTGGAGTCGGCTGCACAAAGATTAGTTGAGGGGTTATTTTGGGTTTCTCTTACTATGTCCTTTAATGGTGATACACTGGAAGGTGGATTCTGAATCAGATTTTCAATCATATCATCCTCATCTTGCGATTTCCCCCCATGGCAATTTCTAATGCACAAAGCAGTGCAGAATAGACTTCATCCTCATCTTCCTCCTCCAAATAGAGAGGTAGATCATGTTCTAGCAAGGGTTGGGCAGGAGGATATAGGATTAACTATTTGGACATGTGCTTGTTCTTTATGGTGATGTTCCCAGCTCGACAGCTGATGTAGGCATTGGTGGTAGCCAACCAGGGTCTTCCCAGAATGAGAGGATACCCAATGAGCTTTGCCTTTGGCTGGAGAACTAAGAAATTAGCAAGGTACTCCCAAGAACCAATGGAGACCATCACATCTTCCACAATCCCCTCAGTGGTCATGGTGGAGTGGTCTGCAAGCTATAGCACAATCGTGGTCTTCCTCAAGGAGCCTTGGAGGTTGAGTTTGAGCATTGTGTCCTTTTTCATCACATTAATGGCAACTCCCATATCAATCAAGGTGTGTGGGATCATGGTGCCATTGATGTGGACATCAACTACTAGGCTTCTAGGGTCCTGATATTTTGGACAGATTACCTGCCCTAACATCAGGTCGAACAGTTGCCCTATGACATTGATGGTTGGGGCATCTCTCTTATGCCTTCTTGGATGCCTAAAGCACTTCTCTTTGATCAACCTATTGTAGATAGGCACATATTTTATGGCTTGGAGAAATGGTATCTTCACACATAAATGTTTCAATTCTCCCAGGAGTTCAGTTTCTTCTCGGGTAGGTTGGACTGTCGCAGACAGTCTCTTAGGAAAGGGTGGATTTGCTTTAGGTTCACTTTCCTCTTTATCTTCCTCAACCTCCTTGGGCGGAGGTTGGCTATCTGGGAGAACCTTTTCAAATCGCAAGTTAATTTCCTGAAAATCCATAGCATAAGTCGGGCATGACAGCTCCCCACTATACACTTGCTGAGCCTATCTATTGTTTGGGTTTGGATTTGGTTGGGCAGGCATTTGGGGTTGCTTTGGTGGAGCAGGAGGTAATGGTTGTGGTTGGGCAGGTGGTGGAAGAAAAAGAGTAGGAGGAGAGTTGTATTGGGGCCTCCACCCCTGATGAGATGCATTCCACTAAGGCTGCAGCTGAGCATAGGTTTGAAATGAATGGGTGGTTGGTTGGGCATGATATTGAGATGTGAAGGACCAAGGAGGAGGTGTGGTCCAGGAAGGATGAGCAGGGGGGCCCCAAGAAGGGTTGGGGTTGTAGTATGCTTGAGATGTCCCTTGCATCCCCTACTGGTATGGTTTAGGTCCATGCGGCCTCTTTTGGTTTATGTAATAGAGATGTTCAGTGACTCCCTTAGCCCCTTGACATACAGCTTTAAGTTCGAGCAAGGAAGGGCACTTATCTATAGAATGATTCTCTTCACAGACTGAACAAACCTCTATAGAGTTCAATGGGCATTCATTCCTAGGATGCCTCCTGGTGCATCTAGGGAAAAAAATGGCCAAAGCCCTCTTTGCTTCCTCTTGTTTCCTTTTGATATGTAATGTGTCCATTTGCATAGCAAGAGTCTGCAGCATCTCACTCTTGAAGTCTTCCAGCATGTTTCCATTTTCTCCTTTAATGGATGAGTTAGAGGAAGAGGTACCGGCTATGGGTTGACTCCCCCTACCTTTCTTTTTGGCTTCTCTAGAATGGTTTCTAAAACCAGTCTTTATGTCCTCATAGGATAGTTGGTAGATGTCTCCCCCGGCTAGTAGATGGAGGGTGTCTAAAAGATCTTCCCAAATTCCTCTGAGCAAGACCAACTTGAGAGACTCAGGGTCAGGTGTACACCTGGCCCTTTTGTTACTTAGTTGGAACCTCTCTTCGTAGTCTTCCAGGGACTCATCACTTCCTATAGTCATTCGGAAAATTTCTTCTTTAGTATATTTTGACCTACAGTAGTCTCGATACTTGTTGTTAAAGGCTTGCTGCATCTGAGCCCAAGTTGTGATGCTATTGCCAGGTAATCCCATGAACCAACATAGTGTTGCATCCTTGAGAGTAGAAGGGAACATTTTCAACTTTTGCTTATCTTCTACATAGTCATAGGTTCAATAGATAACAACAAACTTGAACAGAAAGGTGTTAGAATCTTCTGTAGTCAAACCATGGAAATGAGGTAGGGCGGAAGGGCTTATATTCTTCATTTTGGTATCCGCATTGGTCTCCCGAATGGGAAAGGTACCCTCTATTCTCTCTCCATTACCCGTAGCATTTTTGTGTTCAGCCATTGGCTCCAAAGAATTGTTTTCTTCTTCTTATTCCCCTATAGGTTCTTCAAATATGTCTTGATGTTCACCTAAGGGTTCTTCTTAATTGCAGTTGCCAAAGAAGAGAGAAGGTTGGTTGTGTGAAACAGTGGGGGTGTTGGGCAAAAATTTTCCTGAGTTATCTCTATTCCTATGAGGCATGAAAGGAAATCTTTTTGGTTGGTTTTTGTTTATTTTTTCCCCACACTGATAGTACCTGCAAAACTAAAATTGATTGAACAAAACAAATTGCAACTAACTAAAATGAACTTGTTGAAATGAAATTTGCAGAATTTGAAAAGGAAAGCAAGGAAATGCAGAACTTGAAAGGAAACAAAAGGACTAGTCTACTTTTGCTGAAATAAACTATTAGCAGAATGTTGTAATAGAAAATAGAAAAAAACAGCAATCACAGAATACTATGACGCTTCCCTAACAACAGTGCCAAAAAGATGGTGAGCACCAGTATTGCAGTAATAATGCTGCAACTCCTGGGCTTCCTACTTTACTCTTATCAACCCGGTAGTTTGTAAAAAACTTGGAAGCGTCAACGCTGTATGCACAAGTACTAGTTCTTACTGTAGGTTGTGACTTGGTCAGCCAGCGCAAGATCACTAGGAGCTCAAGCCAACTTCTATGGATTCCAGAAGAAGCTCTATATGTGAAGAAAGGAGAGAAAGATTACTCTATAGATGCTACTCTAACTGTAGAAAGGAGAAAGACTGAAATGCAAAGAAAACCTAGTAAGCCTTAATTAACCAACTAATCCTACTTTTGCAACATGCACTATGAAAACCATGAAAGGAATGTCATTACCTACTCAAGGAAGTAAACAACATCTAACTAAGATATTTCTAGAAGTAAATAAGCAAAAAACATCTTTTTGGATTTTTATCTATTTAAATGTGAATTTGACATGCATATAATTTATTGTGTGTGAATGTGGCAGTGAATAGGTGGCGTTGGAGGGTGGCTTTGGGACTTGAGAGGATGTAGGATGGTGTGGATGGGTCCTAGGAGGTCTCAAGTGGCCTTCTGGAGGCTATTCCCACACTCGGCCTTCAAAAGAAAGCCTACAAGAAAATCTACAGAAGGACACATGAAATCTATAGGAGGAAAACAAGGCCACAACAGGAGGCCTACAAGAGGAGGCTGAGAGCAGTTTTCACTGTTTTGAGGGTGTGAGAGTGGGTGGAAAAGGTGGATGAAGGTTGGAATGAGGTGTTAGGGCACCTAGGGTCTACCAAGAATCACCAGGAGAGAGGAATAGGATTGGGTTTGCTCAAAGAGAGAGGAAGAAGTTCTATGGAAAATGCAGGAAACTAAGGCAAAATTGAGGTGAGGTTTGGGCAACCTGTAGGGCATGGATCAGATGGAGGATGTGATGGCTGATATGCTGGCCTACTACAAGAAAAAATCTACTGCAAAGGAACTGATAGTCAACCAATAAGATCAAACAAGCAATGAAATGAGTGCATCTAGAAAAACAGAGTTTTGCATCAATCTAGTTTAAACTATGATCTATGAAAGGAAATACTGAGAAATTTTGAAAGAAAATAGAGCATAAAAGAATACTATTACAAATAAAGAAGTGAGCATGATGAAGAAGATCTGAAGCAAAGCATAACTAGACTATTCACCTACTAAAAAGCTGCAAACACTAGAAGTCCTATGAATGAGGAAAATCTGTGTTTTTGGGGCAGCAAGAGGGTCTTTGCCTCAAATAATGGTCCCAAAGGGAAGAAGAGAGGCCAAGGAACTATTGCTAGCCTTTTGAATCTTCTCTTTATCACTACTTAACCTGCTATATAAAGCACAAATGGAAGCAAACTACTGAATCATCAAAAGAAACCTATTCTTAACCATCAAAGAAATACATTTAACAGCAACCTAATCTACAAACTGAAATAAACATACAAATACAAGTAAAGAGGAGCTTGGCTATTTGGATTGGGCCCTAACCTAAGAGCTTTAGCCATATGAGGTAACTCAGTGCTAGCTCAAAAAGGATTCCATCTTTATTTCCAAAATAATAGCAAGATTACATGAAACTATCTCAAAAAATAATGAGCTCGAAGTTGGAGCAGAGTTTACATAAGAAAAATTCAACAAAAATCTGACCCTAGTGAGACCCTAGGCCTCTCTACTTATACAAATGAAGCTAGCAATAGCTTCCTTAAAATCAGGGAGGCTTGGCTCCCAAAACTTGAGATAATCATCAGTCATCCTCCACTTGCTCGACTACCTTCTAGTGCATGATTTAGCTGCTTGTAGTCCGAGCTGAATGAAGGGGAATTCGAAGTGAGGAGTAATAAATGAGGGGAATTCCCTCCTATAAGTCCTCTCCTTTGTCCACTTTGAGTTATTGCTGCCCTTTGCCCACTGGATCCTTGACTTTGACTTCAAAATTCATCAATAGTCTACATTAAACACATGTTAGATTGCATGGCATCATAACTAACTCAACTCACTCCATAAGCATAAATATAATCAAAAAATCATACAATAAGCTAAGAGAATGGTTGATTTGACTAGGTTAGGAGGTAAAATGAGCCCATATAATTACCCATTTATGAGGCTCATCACAAATCTAGTACATCTCTTTGGAGGAGCAGGCGGTTGTGGCTGTAATATTCCACTATTGGAACTAGTGGTTGGACATGGATGTATTGTATGGCTGGAAATTACACTTAATATAATAGAGCCAACACATTTCATGCATATGTTGTATTGTATTCTATGCTATCTTGTTTACTCTAAATGATATATGTATTTGTTTGCTTACGCATGCATGTATGGACTATTCTGTATAAGTATGTATGAATCTTTCTTAAATGTATTGTTGGTTTAACCATCACTTTGGATTGCTCGCTAACTTTCTTTCTAGCTTGTGATCCATTTTCGCTTGTGTGTTCCCTTCCAAGCCACGCACTATTACAGGTTTCCAAGGGGTGCACTCACCTCACCCTAGTGTGTTAGAACTTCTCATGCACCTTCCTTAGCTTGTTGCAGCTATCACACCCTTGCTACCAACAAAGACATCTTACTTGCCTTTGTGTGAAATCACGGTCAAGGTATTACCGTAAGACCCACTGCTAGGAATCCTACACCTAATGTTCTGAGGTCTAATTGGGACTTCTTACCATGGAGATCCCATCACATGTTGGCCAGTCTAGCACCGTCAACATTTTGGCACTAGAAGAAGGGCCAGATGACAAGATGAGTCCTCACATCTGTTTTTGAATATCTACACATCTATCGTGACTAACTACTGAGTTTCTCTTCCGGAGTGCATGTCCTATGGAAATGACTTCATTATCTCGGAAAAGCTCTCGGATAACTTGTCTCATAAAACATATGATGGTGGAGGCTACGTAGCCTTATTTAGGCACACGGTCGGTGTTTTAGGCTCATGTGAAATACATGGATTCTTTGAAGAATACATTAGCTACATGTTGTTCATCTACACGCTTCGAGGGAACCCAATTCACTAGTGTGCCACACTGCCCAAAAAATCTATTCATTCTCTTGCTCATCTAGTCGCAAAGATAGACCGAGATTTAAATCACTTTAACTGTAAAGCATTCCACAAAGGAATTATGGAATTATGAAAAGCACCCAATGAATCTGTTGAGCAGTTTTACACGCGCTTTTGTAATGTTGCATACCAATTCCCCGAAGATGATATTGACTGGGAATTTCTCGATGGGAGATTTGAGTATCTTCTTCACATATCTCAAAATATGCAATTCTTGAAATCACTAGAATCTCGCTTATACTCTGGTGATGGAATTGCACAATCACAGGCATTCATAGTTGTTGTCACAAGTGACTATCCGCCTTCACCTCATCAAGAAACTCCATCACCGCGAAGTGAGATGGGAGATCATGCACACACCTCTATTGAACTGTCACATCCTCCCACCCCACCTGATCTTGATATCTATGTAGATTTGGATTGCAAGCCTGTTGGTTGTCATGTGGATTCATTCCCTTGACCTCCATCCTCATGTTCTATTGATCCTCCAGATTATATTGTCTTGTGTTCTTCCATTACGAACTCCTCACCTATTGTGAACAAGGATCAAGTTGTCTACGGAGTTAGTGTTACGCATCCAACCTGTGCCATCATTCATGATGAACATGTGCAGGAATTCAAAGAACTCGCGGTTAAAGATGACTCTTTTTTAGCCGCACCTCATCCGCTTCACCCTGACATCCCTTGTGATTCTCCCACTACTGATTTTCCCTATGCAAACCCATTTCCGGATGTTTCTACTTCTGATCATTCACACGACACGTTGGATGTTAGTATATCATTACATTTTAGAGAGGACACATCTTCTTCAAAAAATCTACCCAATCTGTCATCTATCTTTCCTAAAAACATAGAGGGTGAACATCGTTGCTTCCCATCTACCCCTCTGTCTGATTCATCAAATCATGATGATGTCGATGAACATCTCAAATTTTCTAATCTTGGTTGTTGCGATCTATTCACTTCCTCATTTGATCATGATGTTGATCCAATCATTGTTAATATGTCCAAGACATTGGTCTATGATGATATATCGTTCAATGAAGTCTATTGTTGAGGCACTTCAGCCTGAGCTAATGGTTATGTCAAACCCTCACTGTCCTAAGGTTGGTTTCACTTTTGGTCAGGAAATTTTTGAAACACTCAAGGCTCCTCATCACTCTATGCTTTGCATAGAAGATCAACCAAACACCCATATTTCACTTCCTCCACTCGAACTACATGATCCCATTGCTCATGCATTGGAGGAATCTTACATAGCAAGCACACATGCACAACACAAGTGATCTACCTTTCTCATGTTTGCTTGCATGTCACAGTTAAGAGAGTGCACACACTTAACATCTGCATGCAGTGTAGCACAACACCATGGCAGCTCCACAGAGTGCATGTCATGCACTTTCACTCATCTCTATTCTGTGGTCACTTGTAAACTTGAAGTGTGCTTGTCTTCATTGTTATATATTTCTTGATTGCTGGTTCGCATAGAAGTCTTGTTCGTGAACCATGCCTTCACCAACATGGGTCAACCAATGCGCCGGTGGCTGCATTGGAAGTATCACTTCACATGAGATGGCCCATGCACTGTTAGCTTAGGAGTAGGAGTAGTGTTTTCTTTCAGTTGGTTTGCTTGCATGCTTGTTTGCTTACTTTCTTTGTTTGTTTGTTTGCTTGCTTGCTTGTTTTCTTACTCGCTTTTCATTCACTTTTTCTTCTACTTTTTATTTGCTTTGTTGTTTGTTAGTTTGCTTGTTTCGTTCATAGGATAGTTTCACATGAAACCATGTATGACTCTTTAAACAAGCTAGGTAAAGTATAAGAGGCCTTGTGCAGCTATCAATACTTGGTTATCTGTCATTTTTCCTCTGTATGAAAAAATTCTTACTTTTATTCCATGATATGTCGAAGGAAAATATGTACTGTTCAAAGTGAACCTTGGTGAAAACAAAATGCTGGCGCGCTCACTAGTATCACCTACTCTAGTCGATTGTTTTTGGGTTAATCCTAGTCAGCTCAATCAAGTAGAGTAAGGTAAGGGGGAAAACCTTAATAGGCACGTCAGAGGTATAATAAACTACTTCTCTATAGGAACAACCTCTTCTTCTCTCAATAAATCAGGATCCGTCTTCCGCCTTTGAAATGAATAAGTGTTATGCACAGTTATGAAGATGAAAAATGAAAAAATGAAAAAGTGAGAAAAGTTGAAAAAGTGAAAAAGTGAAAAATGAATAAGGCGAAAGAAGAGAAAGGCTTCCTACGCAGAGAGGTGATGCAAGTAACTCCATCAGGGTACTGACCAAGCTCACTAGTAGTAGATCCGTGCTTGTGTTCCTATGTCACTCCGTCGGGGTACTATCCAGGCTTGTTGGTAGTGGAGCAACACCCGAGATGAAACAAATTTGTTTACTTGGCTTGGAATTTGTGTCAACCGACCAAGAGCTTAGCAGGTGCTACATCTTACAATCAATCTAGTGTGAAACCAAGACAAGCTGAGAACTGAACAATACTTCCAAAGGTGTTAGACTTGCTTTTCACGAATAAGGTCCATTCAGAGAGCTGGAGTTCTACTAGTGTGTCGCCAAGTGTTGTAGTAGCTACAACCACCCTCCAAAATTTTACCCTAGCTTTGTTTTGGAGCCTCCCTACCAACCTTTCATAGCAGCATGTCCTGCTTTGTCAAGTACACAAGCTCCAGTGATTTTATTGCAGAAAGATAGCTTGTCGATCAAACCTTGATGCATTCCCCTCATAGGTTGTTCATCTGGACTTGGCACAATAGCAAGCTGAGCATCTCCTTCAAGAATTTGTGCAAATCTGGAGGGCAGCCAACCTTCCCTCCAGAAATTGCGCAATCCTGACTTACAGCCTCTTGGGCCCTAGAATTGCACAATTCTGCTGAGCAAACTTCACCCAGAAAATTGCACAATCCTTCCCAGTTAGGCTACTCAGCCTAGAATTTGCAAAAATCTAGGCAGCAGTCAACTGCTCTGCCCAGAGATTGTGAAAATCTTCTAAGCAACCAACATATCTCCCAGCCAGAAATCCACATTTTCTCCCAGCAGTTGAGCAGCATCTTGCATGTGCAACAGAGTTGACCGTTTCCTCTGGGACCAAGAAAAACAGACTCGCATGCATGGGAGGCTTCTCCCAAGACAACATGCAAAGGCATCCCTGGTTGCAAGGATCTATTTTTGGCAGTTGGAGGTTACATGCAAGTATCATTTCAGAAACCTCCCACCAAGTGTCGCTTTCCCTAGATTTGTGGCATACGCATCACAACCTCGATTTTATCAAAACTCACACCTGAATGCTATAGAGCTCATTCCTCACATCAACCTTGTAGCTCTGACATCCCACATTGCATCTAGGATTTCTTGGCACATTCAACTCAGTTGTTTTGGGGTAAGCTTGCTTTCGATGTCTTGTGTTGCATTTTGGGCACTTTTTGTGTTTCGATTCATATGAATGTTGTTTGCTTGATTTCAGTGAGTGCTCGCTATCATTTTGATACATACTAGCACCATTTCATTTTTCGTTGCTATCTCACTATTGTCGCATGCATGAAACTATTTTGCACGAATGGTCACCAATTCAGCAACTCGCTTCACCCACATGCATGTTGATTTGTTTACTGAATCTTTCATTCAATGTTTGCATGAACAATCAATCACTTCTGCTTTCACTTAGTGTCACCATGCATTCAATGTCATATTTGCTTTCAGTTGACCGTTGGCGAGTCTGGCCAAACATGGCCCAGACTCTGCCTTCACTGAGACAACATTGCACAATCTAGGGAAGGAAGGCTCTGTCTTCCTCTCCAAAAATGCGTATTTATTCCAGGCACTATCCTCTAGGACCGTTTTGTGCATTTGTAAGGGACAGTGACAGTTGGATCAAAAAATTGCACAATGCAGTCACTGAACCTGGAGCCATTGCTAGCTAAGATTATGCATTGCGCAATGCAGTCACTGAACCTGCAGCCATTGCCAGCTGAGATTGCGCATTGCGCAATTCCAATAGTCAATAGCCACACTGGACTGTGCATTATGCAGTTCTAGCAATCAACCAATGTCCCAGCAACCTAGACTGTGTCTTGTGCAGTCTTGGCAGTCAGTGTCCCGACCTCCTAGCAGAAATTGCGCAACCTCCATGATCAGTCACCCAGGTATGTTGCAAGTCAGTTCTCAACG
>Ga0115851_100729_pt1 | contig 15867 bp, 12 predicted proteins | sample InSIn2gowninarea_FD_83865 | JGI IMG/M metagenome (GOLD analysis project Ga0115851, IMG submission 83865)
ATTATATTATTTACTAAAATGCTAAAGCTATATTATATCAAAAACTTGCGACACCACATAAAAAACTTAACATATTATATAAAATTTATCTGTAACTTTTGCATTCATCACTCATTCATTTACAAATCAAAATGCGATGACAGCCATACATTGTCACTGTCATAAAACATATTTATAACCAACATATAAACATTAGAAATAATGAGCATACAATAGCCATATATGCCACAAATGGTACAGTACATTTACACCTAAAATACCAAGGAAAGGAACTCTTATTGATGAATGCAAAAACCAACCCAGTATGCGACTACCCCATTCCACCCGACCATAGATTCGATGAGTTGATTCTCTCTTCAGCCAACCACTTTGGTTCCATATTCCAAACATGAATGCGAGACTCATAACCAAAAGAAGAAACGGATGAGCATGGATGCCACCAGATTTCTCCACCTATATCATGAGGAATTTTACTGCCTCCTAGTCCCTAGGCTTTACGACAACCCATAGTCTGATCCAAGGGTCATTAGGCCATGATTCACACAACACCCTCCAAGCTTTACCACATATCCCACCATTCACATAAAAAGATTCCTAGGCCTGATTGAGGGACCTCACCTATATAATTTATTGTATATCCCACCATTCACTGGTCGAGGATTCCTAGGCCCAACGAAGCACACGATACCTGGATTTATGGTAACCCACAGTCTGGTTCAGGGGTTACTAAGCCAGTGGATTTACCGCAATCCATTGTCCATATCAGGGATCACTATGCCATGTGTTTTTCCTTTCATATATCCGCCTCGCTCAGCTTCAAACCCATCCAACAACCCAGCTCCACCAAAACATGAGAACCCATCACCTCTATGCTAGCCAGAAATGGAAAGGAAAGGCCGAAGAGCACTGCCACACCTGGAAAAATCCATGGCAATGAAAAAAAATATAACCAAGAACACACATAGATAACCATGCATGCTAAATCTAGCAAGGAAATCACACATGCAAATTGATCCCTACAAGTAAACCCCTTCTAGCTGCCTAATCCCACTTTTCGTTACTTGATATAAATGCTTCCTCTTTTCCTTTCTTGATCCAACGTTGAAGTGCTCCAATAAAACTCTAATTGTCCGAGAGTGTGAGAGAGAGAGAATAGAGAGATAGCCGCAAAACTGAACTGACAAAAAGGTACCAACTGATCCTCATAAGCCTTTTTATTAATGTGGACTCTATATTCTTCATTTTCCCATTATTTTTATTAATTTTCATCCTCACATGAAACCTATGACTTTTCACCTTCATTTTATCCTAATTTCCATTATTTTCATAAATAAATTGCCAAAAATGCCATTTTTCCGTTCCAAATCCTTTGCCAATTTCCTTAGCATAATAAACCAAATGAACAACCTCATTAGGATGTTTTTGCCCAACATTCAACCTGTAATAATTGTGCCATAATCGGTTATTATTATGCCTTTATTAACTTTATTTACATGGAATTTTCACTTGGGTTGTTACATTAGTACCTTGGGATCATATCTTATAATTCTTATGGATTGGCTGGGAACTCATGAAATAATTCTAGAAATGAAAGGTAAGTTACTTTAATTTGTAGATGATTTACGGAAAAGGAGAATCTTGGTAGGAACCAAGAGAGAAGAAACTCTAAGATTCTTTTAAGCCTTACAACTGAAAAAGAGTCTTACACAAGGTTGTTTTATGCATGCAGTAGTGGCTATGAACTAGAATAAATATTCAAAAGATTTATAACATCATCATATATTGTTAGAGTTTCTTGATGCATTTCTAGAAGAGTTAGCTAGACTACCATTAAAATGTGAGATATAATTTACCGCTGAACTTAAGCCATGAATATAAGCTATTTCCAAGCCTCTATATTGCATGATTATTCTAGAGTTGTAGGATTTACACATGCAACTTCAAAATATATTGAATGGTTGATTTAACCTAGTATATAAACTTGGGGAGAACTGGTGATTTTTATATGAAATAAATATGTGTTTTAGAGGCATTTCATTGAATACAAGTAGGTAAATACAAACACAATTAAAAATGAATACACCTTACCTCAAATTGATGCTATTTTGATTGAATGAAAGAAGTCATGGTATTTTCTAAAATTGATATATAATGGTCTTTGATGTCTAAATTGAAAAATAAGGAAGAAGATATTGCAAAGGAAGCGTTTAAAACTTGGTTTAGATACTATGAATTTGTGGTGGTACCTTTTGGGATGACCAATGCTCTAGAAATATTTACAAGTTTGATGAATCAATGTTATGCATCGGAACACCAAAGTAGTAGAAAAAAGAGAAAAATAAGTAACTTAATTAGTTGAGAGTGAAAGGGAAGAATGATTGTCAACCCTATTTAAAAGGGAAACCTCCTTTCGCAATATAACCAATGTACAAGTTGATATGCTCTCTAAAACTAGATATCCTTGGTATATATATAGGTGACAATGGATACAATTAAAATAAAAGGGTCTAGAAACCAATAAGGACAATATTAATATAATAATACAAATATAATAATTCAATATCTATGGCTTAAGATGCTCTCCTCTTCAAAAAGTGTGTTGCCTTCATAACTTGATTAACTGTGGATGCTTATGCATGAAGAACTCATATTACCATGCCACCTCATCTACTAATAGGTTCTTCCACTTGATGAGGAATTCAATAATTATTCGATTTTGTAGTTTCTTCATCCTTTATTCAAAGATTGTTTTTGCTTCTAATATGAATTTCTCTTCTTCATTAATATCTACCAAAGTAATATGAATTTGGATATTGTCATGAATTACCTTATTTAAGATAAAAATATGGAAGAGTAGTTGTATACATGAAGATGGATGCAACTCCAATTTGTATGACATAATTCCAATCTTTTACAATGAAAGCTAGGCACCATAATGTTGATTTTTCTACGACACTAAGAATTAGGTTTGAGTATAAGATCACGATCAAAAACACATTCAAATGCCACAAGATAATAATTTTCACTACAAATAACATACAATGGTGAATTAGCTCATACAAAAGACAATTTCTAACCCACAACTTGCTATATTACAAATCTTAATACATAAAACTTATGGACCCCATACTAGGGATCACGAGCCTTACATACATCTATGATACTCGAATGAATAGGGCTTGGTGTCAATAACTATGATCACCAATATTTCCCTGAACAAGATACACTTGACCAACTCCCTAATGTAGCGCTTCTACAACTGTTTAAATCCATGTAGCTTCGACACATCTCGGAAGTACTTTTCGTCGTCTTCTGCTGATCACCACAACTTGTGAAAATTCAGAATGCTTACATCTCCTACAATCAATACTGCCACTATCAATCTTCTATTTTCCTCTAGAATGATTGAACATAGGCTCAATGATATGCCCTCTACCAACCCTCTTTCTCCAACAAGATGGAATGCTCTTTGGGACTTCAACATCTGCCCTCTTATCAATGATTCTCTAAACCAAATCTCTGGCCTAACGATTCATCATATCTGGCTCCTAACTATCCCTTAATTGATCAAAGGACTACTATACATGAGGTATTCATACTCAACCCTCTTGTCATTCCTATAACTACCCCTTTGGGGGATATCCTTGAGGTTGTTCCTCCCTCATGCATCCTCCATGGCTAGTACATACAATCCCTCTCAGCCTATGAGATCTTCATCTTCTGTCATATCGACATCTTCAGTGTGTGCTAAGGGGCTCTCCGTGCCTTGCATGGCTGGGGTACCAGGAGCTACTATGGTGGATGATGTTGGAACTTGCCAAGGATTGACTTTCCCAGCCTATCCATGGCTAGGACATGAGTTTCTTGGGATCTTGGAATAGAGATTGAGGCTTGCTCTTTTAGACTTTTCTAAAGAGTTGTAGGCACTTCAAAGCTGTTGCCAGTGGCATGCTTTTTGGGTGCCTTGGATCCATTGGATTCTTGGTATACTGCCATTTGGAGGGGATTTTGTCAATACATTGTCATCCTTGGTTGTTTTGCCCTTCTCATATCACTTGGGGGAAGTGAGTTGGCAATGGAAATGTTCATTGCAGTTGCGACACATGAAGGGGGCATGTTCATAGTCAAGAATTTGGATCCAATCAATGTCCTCAGATTCTAGGCCTACGACTTATGGAAGAGTGTCTGATATGCTCATGTAGAGATATATCTTAGCATAGGAGGCATGTGTTCCTTGCTTGGTTTGCTCCTAGAGATGAACACATTTGCCTAGCTTGTTGCAAATTTCAACTAGGGTTTTAGGGTCCTAGTACTCTTGTGGGAGAGAGTACAACATATCTAAATTGGTTGCCACGAGAATTCATATTTGTCAAGGTAGAAATTTCTACACATTAACGCATGTAGAGGCTAATGAAGTTGAAGAAGTAAGGGCCTCTTTCCATTACGACACAGAGATATTAAACCTAATAAAATATCACAATGAACAACCCTTTATAGCTGAGTTAAACATTGTAGTGGGATTTCAGTTTCCACCCGAGCCCAATTCACTATAGAAGGGATTTATCAGTGAGCTAGATGGCGATGAATTTGTAGATACTCAGCGTGGGGATCTCCAGGGATTTGGGAATGTAGGTTTTTGGGGTAGAGTGATTTTGTGCTTCCAACAATTCTGGGAGGAAGGTGTGAGGCCTGTCGATATCCATGGCGTCACTTGATTTGGGCTTGAGAGGGATCGAGGACGAATGACGGGGTTGATTAGAAGAGGGGTTGGAGGTGTCAGGGACCCCTCCTCCCTGGGTGGTAATTGATCGCGAATCAAAATGGGGATTTTTCAGGGCCGTATTAGTGACCAAGGGTGAATATGTTAAAACTGTGGAGGATTCAAGCATAAACCATAGATGTGCATTCACGTAGAGCGAGTTTCAAAGCCAAGATAACCACAAGAATTCATATTAATGTTTAAATTACATAAAGAAATTTAATTCTATTAAACGATACTATTTTTTATATTAATATTAAAAATACATGGAAAAAGATAAATTATTTTGTAAATATATTTATATTAAATATAAGATGAAATTTCATTGTTTTTTAAATGAATTTATACACACTTCAACACTTGCACAGTACTCCAACATTCCACGTCATATTTGTTTAGAAGACATTCAAATCATCGAAAAAGAAAACTATTAATTTAAGAGAATATTTAGAGAGGGTTTGGAATTTATAAAGCATCGAAACAATCTCAATAGGGATACTGGACATGAATTCTACACAAATTTGCTCTCCTTATTACACTACCCATACTATATGATATTCTGCTTAATTTTCCTCGAATTCTACACAAATTTGCTCTCCTTATTAGACTACCCATACTATATGATATTCCACTTAATTTTCCTCCCTTTGTTGTCTCTTGCCTCCCCCCATGCCCCCCTTTCCTTTCCCTTGTTTCTCTTCCGTTATTGGCCCCACCTTCCATTTTTCCCCTCAGCCCCATTTTCCTTTCCCTTGTTTCTCTTCCATTGATGGCCCCACCTTCCCTTTTACCCTTGTCATTGGTCCTTTATCTAGTTTATTTTTATTTCTTTATCTTAGTATTTCCTTAAGTAAGGCATCACTTTTTTATTAATTCTCCTGTCTCTGCATTTTATCGCATTTGTATCTTTCCTTACCTATCTCCTTTGCTTACTACAATGTTTTATTCATCTCTATTTCATCTCCATTATATCTCTATTTTTCTTATGGAATTCTCTCTATTTCTAAAAAAATTACTATTAAATAATTAATCTATCCATAAATTTATTTTATGGGTTAAGGTTACCTTATATTATTTTTGAATTGATATTATCCACATATTAACCATTTATATTACATAACACAATCACTATTATAGTAAATCCTAAACCCTCAATGAAAATAAAACTTTTATTATTTCAAAGTGCTTCTTGGAATTATATTATCCCATATTGAATTACATTTATTTTTAGGTTTTTTCCTTTTTTTCTTTCTCTTTCGTCTACATTTTTTCTCTAGCGGATTTTCTTAAGATTTTCTATATTCTTTGCATCCATTATCCAACCATCCATTGGTTCTCTTCTCTCTCACCCTTACTTCTATATAACCCTTCTCTCTCACGTTACTTCTATATAACCCTTAGATCTATGACATTCTTCTTTAGGCACATATGTCTGGATGAGGGGATATTCCATTGAAAAAATGCATCCACAATGAAAATAAAATGGATACCCTGGATTTATTTCTGAATAACCATTCTTCAAAATCTGACCATAAAAATATGCAATCAAGGTTCATTATCTTAATATTTTCATAATATAATTAAATTTTTTTAGATTAAATTATAAATGATGAAAATTTGATACTTTGATTTTTATCTTATATCAAGATAAATTTATTATTGAATTGAGGCTTCTGTGATCCATATCAGGTTTACAAGAGATTTTTCGGTGTAAATCACAAGATCTATCATTTGTCGACGCATTTCAAACCAACTAAACGCGTCGACAAATGATAGATCTTGTGATTTACGCCGAAAAATCTCTCGTAAATAAGATAAATTTATCTTAAGATATGGATATACTACCCCTCATAGAGGGATCAAATTTCTCAATTGCAAATCTCTTTGTGATTGAAATTTGCACCTAAAGAAATTTGATTGTTGTGGGTGCTAGTAGATCCGAACTTAAGATGGATCTATATTAATATTTTTCTTTATATAAATTTCACACCTCTATATCCTTAGTTTTAGTTTATGAAAATTAAATAATATATGTATCCTTATTTTTATTTTTATAAAAATTTGATATAATATAATTAGTATCATATATATGGGGAAATTTTCTTTGATGTTTTTACAAATTTTTAAAATTTAAATTTTTTAATGTTTTATGGAGTGTTGATTATAAATATATAAATAAATAGGAAAAAAAATTATTGCAAAATATTGATTTTTTATATACTTATTAATTAAACTTGAATAAGAATGATGTAAATATAATAGTTATGAATATGAATATTAATTTTATTTTCGAGGAAAAAATTAAATTAATTAATTTTTACATATTTATTAATTGTATTTTATGACTGCGAATATGAATCATTATTACTTAAATATTCCTTCTTTTTTCTTTTTTCTGTTTTCTTTTTTTCTTTTCTTCTTCTTTTATTTTTATTTATTTATTTATTTATTTATTTTATTTTATTTTTTTCTAGTTTGTAAGTGGTTTGAGTAGTAGCGGGTCTGTGCCACACCAGCGCTTAACATGACTGGATTTTCGCCCATGGAGTAAGCTATGACATTCACACCATTACTTAAATTTCTTTTAATGTGATATGCATATTATGGGTTTTTTTAGCAAAAAATATTTATAATTTTATATCAATGTTCTCAAAATGTTTTTAATTGAGCCAACATTATGTTTAATTATTATCATTATTTTTTGATGTAATTTTTCCTTTTAAAAACACTACACCAATTTCTCATATTGAACTAATATTTAAATGTTTAGGCTCAATCCCTCCTATCTCCTCTATACTAAAATATAAAGAACTAATATTTAAATGTTTACGCTCAATCTCTCCTATCTCCTCCATACTAAATTATAAATTATCCTTAAAATTTTTGTTATATCTTTTTATAAATTAAATTATAAAAATAAAAACGTAAATAAATCTCAAAAACTAAAGTGTTAATTTTTTCTTTTCCCTTTCAGGAGGGCCGCTAAACTACACCTACATGATAACAAACACACCAACATACGCAAGAGTACCGGCTGGGGGACCTCGTTTTAACACAGCTCACTCAATGGTTTATGGTCCAAATGCTCCATAGTCACAGGTTGGCAAATAGTTGCAAATGCTTCATTGGGAACATCTGTGTGCCTGTTTTAGTTGTTGATGTAAATGTTTTGTGTTGTGTTAGGATTAGTGTTGATCTCATGATTTTTGGATAGGACTTGTGATTTCACCTCCTTATATCTGGGAGATGCTTTGAATTTGATCTCTTTTTATAATTGGTGGGTGTTTTTTTTACTTAATTGGTGTAATTAAGTGGAATTATTTTTAGAAAGTCGTGATATTATTTATAGAGTTATCATTTTAGTTTTACAAGTCAATATTTTGATAAATATTAGAGTTTTAAGGTACTGTAGTGAGTAAATAAGATAGTTGCCAACGATTCAAAATTATTTTGTAAATGAGAAAGAATTCAAAATTATTTTGGAGTTGAAGGTAGAATTATATGAATAAAATACTTTTTAATAATATAAATAACTTAAAATGCAATTAACATAATAATTTACTCACAAATTTTTATTAAATAGAAATAATTATGTAGAAAATAGAAGTGAAGTCTACATTCTAAAATTTGTTTCTACAAACAAATTTATTCTTTTCTTTGATAATCATATGAGTGTTGAATGCAAAAGTTACAGATAAATTTTATATAATATGTTAAGTTTTTTATGTGGTGTCGCAAGTTTTTGATATAATATAGCTTTAGCATTTTAGTAAATAATATAATTTATTAACTTGATTTAAGTGAAAATATTTAAAATATATTAAAACAAAATACAAAATCTATATGGATAAAATAAATACAATTGTCATTAAGCTGCTACTTATATATTTAATTTATAATTCGTTACTAAATCGATTGGTGAGGTAAATGTATGTTTCGTTAAAAATATATCGGTCAAGGAACTAGAATCTCATGAACAGCTCTGGCGATCGGCGGTCATGGCGGTCACATAAACCCTAGGTTTTTCATTTCGTAAATCTCTGATACTATGGAAGGCTCCTGACCTAGTCCATGGTTCACAGGATTACTGACACGCACGAGCCCAATAGGGGTACAAACATCTGACCCATTATGGATTCCTGGTAACTTGTTTTCTTCAAGGGTTTGCTACCTTCCTGGCCGTTTTTTATCATGCATTGATTTTCCTTCACAACTTGCTGTCGATCCCCTGGTCGGTGGTTAGGGCTTGCTATTTTGTTGGGTTGCTATGGTGGAGGAGGATCTTGTGGACTACGAGGAGGACCCCATGCTAGATCAGGATATTTGGGCGTACAATAATCGACAAGCCATGGATCCTTGGGACAAAGAGTAGGCAAACTCTATAGTTGTTGTTCATACACCGATCCACCCATCACGCTCTGGGAAAAATCACCATCCAGATGTCAACTTGGCGGACCTTCCGGTCCTTGAATGCCCGCCTCTTTCGCCGGCCACGCTTCATTTGCTGGGCACCTTCTTGTAGACATCTCCATCCTTTGACTCTCCTCTTCCAACCCCTGCTCACCAAACCCTACCCTCACCCTCGCATACCACATAGCCCTCGAACCCTTCTTCCATTTCACTGGCTCCAGTTGGACCCTCTGACCTGCAACATTCCACTTGTTCTACGTTGCATCCCGATTCATGTAGTCTGAATCCCCACTCCCCATCTGTTTGGGATGCTTCAGCTCTCCGCTACTTCCTGCTCATTCGATTGGGTCTACACAGCATAGCACTTCGGACCCGTGCCGCAAGCTACTCAAGGAATACCCCATCGGCAGGCACTCAGAAAAGCAGAAAAAAGGTAGGTTCCTACAGGCCATCGACTCTGATATCAACTTGACATTCGGGGAGGACGTTCAAATGGCGAATGCTATTGATACTCCACGAAAGGTTCTGGTTGGCTAGGTACGTGGCTGAACCTACTCTATGGAATGATTAAGGCAATGGACAAAGGAGATTTGGGAATATTTGCTAAAGGAATTACCGGCAATCAGAGTCTTAGCAAGGGGATGGTTTGCCCTTCACTTTCATCCAGCGAAATACACACAATGGATCCTATCCCAATTCTGGCATATTGAGTTGGCGCCTGTACTTCTGAAACGATGGGATCCCTATTTGATCTGGAGTGAGAATAGATGGGTGTCTGGCCTATATGGGTTAGACTGCTAGGATTGCCCATGCAATTCTAGACCCCCCAAGTATTCAAGCGCATAAGAGACGTACTAGGCACCTATCTTGAACACGACAAATCCTATGAACAAACGGGAATTATGACCATGGCTAGAATTCTAGTCCATCTTGACACCAGGGCTGGGCTGGAGGAAAAAATCACACTGCATCGCAGACATTTTTCGCGCAAACAACTGTTGGATTATGAAGGAGTCCCTTTTCGATGTCGAAGATGCCACAAAGTGGGCCATTTGTATAAGGACTACCCTCTCCTCTCGGGGGTGACATCAGAAAATTCTAGAGGTACAAAACAACAACCATCTATTGAGCAGAATAGAGGTGACAATAAACTTGGAGATGGTGACTTGATTCATAGCGAGACCCCAACGGTTGCGAAGCAAGGAGACACTAAGAAGACAAATAGTAGAAGGAAGGTTGTGTCTACTCCTGCACCACCTCGTACCCATTCTAAGACTGCGGAGGAATCATCATCTGCCCCGGGTAATGAATCTCATCCCATGACCTCTGTAATTTTTTTAGAAGTTATGTTTTATGTTTTGCATTCCTCATTACAGCCATTATCTGCTGATTCGAACCCCATTCCGTCTATTCCTTGCTCCATTTCCCCTCCACCTCCCACTTTCTCCACCACACCCTCCTCACATAGGATGGCATCCGCTCAACCCAAACCCTCTTCCTCCTTTACTGGCTCTGGACCGCACCCTTACCACCTTCAACCCCGGGTCCGAACTAAATTACTAGGATTGGTTTTTTCCCCTAGACGAGCCTCAAAACATAACCATCAAGGGGTCGTCCTTCTAAGATCAAATCGGCCATACAGAATGTTCTGGCAGCTATTGCACTTGGTCGTCAATGCACTGTAGAGCGGGCACTTAGAGAAATTGAGCCCACTGCCCAAGGTTCCCCATGATTTGGCTCTCCTATAACTACAGGGGATTAGCCAACCCCAAAAATCATTTGTCTCTCAAAAGGCTGACCCAAGAAACCAGATGTGATATCCTCTTCCTACAGGAGACTCTTTGCCCCTTGGACATCTCTGTGAGAACTCTTCAATCCATTCTTACGGGGTGGACTTTTCATGGTTTGGACACTAACGGTCATTCTGGCAGCCTAGCTATTGGCATCAACCCTAGAAAGGTCAAGCTCATATCTACCTGGGGTGGTTGGGGTTTTATGGGTATGGACATTTTCATGGGGGAGCTTGGGATACCAATTAAAATTATCAATATATATGGCCCGAATCAGAACAGACTGGCCTTCTGGCACAATCTCTTGGAAAGTAATCTTATCTCTAATTCCACTATCTTGGGTGGTGATTTTAACTTCTCTTTAGGAGTGGGGGAATCCTGGGGACATCATGCTCAACTTGACCCTATCTTAGAGCAGATGAGCATGTTATTAGACTCTCACAAGCTTTCTGATATTCCCATGAACAAGAAAGTCCCCACTTGGCATAACAGGAGAACAGGGGATGCAGCTTTGGGGAGATTGGATAGATTCCTGATTCATGAAGACCTGATACAAAAACTTCCCCTGTAGAGACAATGGGTTGGCTCGGGTGGTCTATATGATCATCTACCCATCCTACTACAAGTCATTGGAGCTATAAAGAAACCTCGCTCCCCATTCAAATTCTTTGCAAGACACTTACAAGACCCTGATTTTATCAATATGGTCACGGACTTCTGGAGATCGCAACCCCCTCTGAGGGCACAGAGAAAAGCGGCTGATTTTTGCGATAGACTCAAAGTTATAAAGAAAATGACTGAGGATTGGGCAAAGAGGAAATGTATGAGAGATGACCAGCTTCTTTTGGATACAGAGGCACAAATTGCTCAGTTTATGGATGAAAGGGGGACTGGCTTCCTATCGGAGGAATAAAAATCTCTACTGAACAATTTGGAAAAGCAAAAAATCAAGTTGTTACAAGACAAGGAAGAACAGTGGAGGTTAAAAATTAGAGCCATCTGGCTGAAAGCGGGTGATTGCAATACCAAATTCTTCCACAACCTTGCAAACGGCAGAAAGGCCTCTAACATTATCTGGAAGTTGCCTAGTGAACCGAATGGATGGGCTTCAACACACCAACAACTCGCCAGATTAGGTATATCACACTTCAAAAGGCAATTTACTACCCCGGCAGCCATTAATCTATCGGATATCATCAACCTGGCTGGCCACTTTCCTAGATTTGTTGAGCAGGAGGATTTCGAGGACCTAATTCAACCGGTCACAATGGAGGAACTGGAAGGAACACTAAAGTGGTTCAAAAAAGATAAGAGCCCAAGTTCGGATGGGTGGCCAGTGGAGTTCTATCTGACCTTTCTATAACTGTTGTGGGAGGACCTACTGGCTGTGGTAGAAGAGAGAGGGATTAACGGGCACATACACCCTCCTATGAACTTCACCTACATAGCCTTGATCCCTAAATCTGACTCCCCATCATCCTACAATGACTTCCAACCTATTTCACTCTGCAACTGCCTATACAAAATTATTTCCAAAATCATTGCAAATCGTATCATGCCCATCCTATCTACCCACATCTCTCAGGAGCAATTTGCTTTCCTCCATCACCGCCACATTGAAGAGGAAATTGGCACTACCCAGGAAGCTCTACACTCCATCAAGCATAAAAACCTCAAGGGTATCTCCCTCAAGATCGATTTAGCAAAGGCTTTTGACAAAGTAAATTGGCTCTACTAAAGATGATCCTCACCCATTTGGGCTTCGCCCCTGTTCTCATAGCCTAGATTATGGGATGTATCTCTTCCTTCTCCTTTGTTATTCTCATCAATGGCTCGGCCTCATCTCCTTTCAACATCGACATAGGGATCAGACAAGGATGTTTGTTATCCCCACTCCTTTTCCTGCTTGTAATGGAAGGTCTGAGCAGACTTATCTCATTCGCCAAAAGGAGTGGGTGTATTAGTGGTCTCAAAATTATGGAGCATTTTTATCTAACTCATCTTCTTTTTGTTGATGATATTCTGATATTCATAAATGGGAGTGTCTGGGACACCACCTCACTCAACGAGATTCTACATCTATTCTGCAGTGCTATAGGCATGGAGATAAATAGGGGAAAATCCTCTATATCCTCTCAGGTTGCACTATTCAGGAAACCCAGCTCGCAATTCAAAAATTATCCTTCCAAGGAATCTGTTGGAAGGTATCAAATACCTAGGATTCAGACTAAAACAAGATGGATACAAGATTGAGAACTGGACCTGGTTGATCACTAAAATCAAAAAGAGAATCAATTGCTCACACCATAGGCTCCTTTCTAAAGCAAGGAGGCTTATTCTTATAAAATCGGTCCTTGAAGCCACCCTGGTATACTGGATGTCTCTTGCCTGGATTCCCAAAGGAATACTTCACAAAATACAACAAATTTGCAATAGATTTCTCTGGAATGGCAATAAGAAGGGAAAGATCTTTGCCTAGGTTAAATGGTCCAAGATAGCTACTCCCAAAAAGTGGGGGGGATGGGGATTAAAATCACTCCTGGAATTTGCACAAGCATTGGCTACAAAACAAGGATGGCTATTATTAAAACAGAACATTCTATGGGCGGAAGTCATCCATCACAAGTATATTTGGCCATTGACCATCACAAACTAGATCCGTAGGCTAAATTGGAATAGACATGGTATCTCAGAGATATGGAGAGCCATTTTGAATGCCATGCCTATTATGGTGTATTGGTAATGGCACTACGGTCCGCATTGGTATTGACCCATGGCCAGTATCCAGGAACGCCCACATTTTACCAGAAGGGTTGGTCCTCTACTTGAATAACAGAGGTATAAAATTTCTCTCACAGATAGGTGACCAGCAGAATTCCACAACTTCTACACAGGCCTGGTTAAATGAACGGCACTGGAACTTACCTATTGAGTGGCATGAAGATTGGAAGCGATATATACAGGCCTTAATCGAGACCCATATTAGATTAAGAGCAGATGAGGATGAACTCATATGGGCTCTAGCAAAAAATGGTCAATATTCGCCGAAGTTGGGATATAGAAAAATGATTGAAGACAACAAACCTGACAACCACAAAAGCCTGTGGACCTCACTTTGGAAACTAGATGCCCCTCCAAGAACCAGGCTGCTGATGTGGAACATATTGGAGAACAAAGTCCCCACTGGATCTAATCTAATGAAAAGAGCTTTCTCTGGACCATCCCGATGTGTTATGTGCTTGCAAGCGGAAGAATCAACCCAACATATATTCCTCTCTTGTCCGAACTCAAGGAATATCTGGGTATAGGTCATTCAGTCTTTAAACATGAATGTGAACTGGCAGGGGGTGGACATAATCTCTATGTGGGATCAGTGGTGGATCTCGGTGGCAGCAGAAAAGCCTCGGAACCTCTCCCTCTTGGTTTCCTGGCATATTTGGGTAAGGATAAACGTGATCATATTTGAGAACTGTACTTTGAATTGGAACCTCCTACCTCCCATCATTTGCATGGCATATGCAAAACTACCAAATGAGATCAGTGAGAAACAGCCCAGGAGAATCATACAGGAGCAAATAAATAAAGACTCGTCGTGGGCACTATCTTTAATGAGCACTATCTTTTGTTTATGTTTTGTATATATCCCAGTATGTTAGTATGAACTCATATGTACAAGCGCACTCCTTGTTTTATGATGGACTCAACACCTATTTATGTATCCCTATGGGAACTTATCTGCAGTTTTGTTTTTGAACAATGGCGGTTTGCCACATTACATCATATGCCTTCGGGCATCAACAGCATGTAATTTCTTATCAATAGAAATTATGAATTTTCTTTCTTCGGAAAAAAATATCGGTTAAGGAAGCAATAGGCTTGAAACTAGAATTTATTCATACAATTAAACACATGATTTTATTGTCTGATCTAGAAGCTACACATAAATCCAACATAATATGTTATGTTTCCAGCAAAATATCTCAATTTTCTGATCTACCATGTTTTTAATAAACTCCGAAATCATATGCAAGTGAGAATAAATGCTCAATTATCAATTTCTCTGAACACAAAAAAAAAAAGCAATTTAAATTACTACTTGTATATTTAATCTATATTTCAACACCAAATTTCTCTATGACGTGTAAATATATATTTGGTTAATAATACAACCGTCAAAGAAGCAATAAAATTGAAACCAATGTCATATCCCAAAAGAAATATCCCCAAAATAAACAGTAGAACATGGTATGATACTAAAACTATACTTATATATTTAGTCTATATTTCAATACCAAATTTATGTGCGAAGTGTAAATATATATTTGGTTGATAATACAATGGTGAAAGAAGCAATAAAATTGAAACCAACCTCATATTCCAAAAGAAACATCCCCAAAATAAACAACCTAGTCAGATACTAAAACTACATGTAAACCCCACATGATATATTATGCTTCCAACATCGAAAAGGCTCTGAAATTTTAGTTTCAAGTATTTTAGTATTTTTAAATAAGTAAATTTCTGCCCATCAAGTTAATAAGGTAGATTTTTAATTAGTTGAATTTATTTTAGTGTCAACCCTTAAAAATGGTATTATTGAATACTTAAATTTCTATCCATCAAATTAATAAGGTAGATTTTTAATTAGCCTTATTGTGCTTGTCTCTCCGATATCAGAATTTTCCTAACACATTATTAATTCTTTTTGGAAATGAGATCTATCTATTAATTAAAAAAAAATATGGTCCTATGATAATACTAAGCATCCTACTTCAAAAAATGAGATAGGATGGGCAAAAAGAATAAATAAAGCATAAATATACGAGAGAATATTTCTTAGTGAAAATCAGAATGAGGCATATGCAAAACAGAGAGAAATGAGAATGCGCTAATGCAAAAAGCATAGCT
>Ga0115851_100730_pt1 | contig 15848 bp, 14 predicted proteins | sample InSIn2gowninarea_FD_83865 | JGI IMG/M metagenome (GOLD analysis project Ga0115851, IMG submission 83865)
TTTTTATGAAATAATATTTATTATAAATTATGTATTGGTGAAATTATATCAAACTTTTATATAAGAAATTGCATGCAAAGCGACTTAAAAAAAATGCAAAGATATTTCTATAAATTGCAAAGTTTAGTATGATTGAAGTAAAATTACGATAAATATTTTTCTATTTCTTAGATAGTTCATTCATATTCATCCAAACTTAATTAGTAAAATATTTCAATACTCGCGAGAAAAAAATAATTAAAGATAAAAAAATTTAGTTAGTTTTTAATAAGATGAAAATATGTAACTCACTCAATTTTTAATATAAAATAGTAATAATAATAATAAATTATTCAAAAATAAAATTTAACCAATTCAATATTGGTTTATAAAATTCAATCTATTCGCAAATTTAAAAAACTTAAGTCATAATTTTTTATAATTAATTTAGATTCAATTTAACTTAAATATTTCTATTTTTATAAAATTTAATTTATTACTAAAGTTATGAGATTTTCAAGCAATTTAAATTTAATATTTGTAACAACTCTTACCAATTTAAATTACAAATTTCTCTCTCTAAAGATGGGGATCAAGAAATGTAAAATAAGGTTTGTGAAGTTACTTGCAGTTAGGAATTTTCTTTATTGGAAGTTCTCACTTAAAGAGGCAAGTGAACTATTTTCTAGTAATAAAGATATAACATTTTGGTGCTATTTTGGTTCTTTATTTGCTATTGTACTAGTTCAAGTTTAGCTCTTTTTAATAATATATATGAGTTAAATAATACAAAAATCATACTATATTATATTTAAACTTTTGCTAAATAATATATTTAATTATTTCTTAATAAACAACTCAAGAAATATTATTGATTATTTCTTAATAAACAATTCAAGATATATTATTTTTTCCACATACTAATCATGAGATAGTCACTAAAATTCATGTTTTCACATTTCTCCTAGCTAATATTACATCAAGTTCACAATGATAAAAACATGCCTACTTTAAATAATTTACTTATAAATATATAAAAATAGATATTTATTTTACATAATCTAAATACGAAAGAAAAATGATCACCAAGTCTATTTGAATGTCAAAGAAATTCCTTCTAATCACCATCACATTATTTATCATTTAATTCTTAGCCATAAAATATTTATTAATTCAACTTTTATTTATAATTATCATTGAAAAGAAAAGTCAAAATTGTACCATTATCCATGAAGAAAAAAATTAAAATCTCTCATGCATCCTTGTAAGTCCATTTGTTTCTCTTATGGTCCATACAAATATGTAATCAATATTTTATACATGCATAAGACATCCTTTTAGTTTACATAATGTTGCAAGAATTGTAATTTAAGTATAGTAAACATAAATTTACCTCTCATGTTAACAATTTAATATTACATATTAATACATAATTTTTCTCATTGTTAAATTCCTTATAGAGTTATCACTACATGATTTATATTGATTTTGAACTAAACAAGAAGAAAAAACACGTGAACTGATTAATAAACCAATAAGTATCTAAATTGAAACTAAATCTTCAATGCTGTTTCTAAATTCACTATTTTCTCATTTTGGTTATATTCTTCTCATTTTCCTATTTGAGAAGGATTGTGACCTTGAATTCTTATTATCATAGATATTGTACACAATTGGAAATACTTAGTTTTAAGTGTAAAAGTGTTTCCACTGCAAATAAAACATGTAAAAACATTTGTGAATCTTACCACTTATATAAAATGCAAAAAAGACAAATAAAAAAACAATATAATTAGAGAAATAAAGAAAACAAAAGCACAACAATAATATAAATGATAAAATAACATAAGTACATATCAATCCCCATTGTAATCATCCTAATTATCCTCATCACTTGGAATGATAACATTGTTGTTTTGAAAAATATGTTTTGATCTAGGGTCATGTCATAATGCTAACCACCAATCCCTATCCAACACATCCAGGTAAGAAAAACATGGTTGGAATGCTTTGGTAAAACATAAGGTTACCTAGCTTCATGCCACATCTTTCTAGAGTTGATAGATATTAGCCCACTATCGTGATATTCCTTTACATTATTCCGATCAAATATGTCCCACCACTTGCACCTAAAAATAACACATTGGAATGAAGAGTCCACTTGAATGATCTCTTGTATCTTTCCAACGTAACCTAACATCCCTTGCATTAGGTTTTGATCATAGTGGCTAGCATACCTAAATTGGTCAAACTCGACTTCTACTCCACAATCTTATGTCATGAATCCATCATTGACATCCTTCATGTGAAAACCATGTCCATATGCCCATATAGATGGGAACAAATGCACCTATAAAAAGTGAAAAAATCATAGTGTCATGTGTCTAATAACTGAAATATAATTAAAATATAATATATATATAGATGTTACAATTCAAAGGTGTAGTATGAAGTTAAAAATGTACATAAATAGATTATATACCGAGTTGATGTACTCAATCCCTATGTTTAGCACATCCTCTTCAACACGTAGGTAACAACCATATGCACTATATTTCTCTCTAAATTGATTAACAACCCAACTGTTAGGGCATGTCATTGGCATATTTTCTTTTAAATGATCAGGATAAGGCACACTTCTACCATTCCACCATTTTAATTACTTCATGTCAATATCCCATTTCCTCCTCTTTTGTTCATACAATGTGATCCACAGTTGTGTCACTTCCATATTGTAAAGAATGAATTTGTTGATGGCTTCAATTTTTGAATTCACTGATGAAATCAAACCAACACACACACACATACACACACACAAAATAACTATTCATGCTTATCTTCATATTAATGCATATTTTGATCTCATACGTACTATACATATATATATATATATATATATATATATATATATATATATATATATATATATATAAAAAATATAAATATATATTTATATCAATTATAGTGTGTTTAAATTTTAGAGAGTGTCGATAGATTTTGGAGATGACGAAGGAGAAATGACGAAAGGAATGGGGCTAGGGTTTTGACCGGAACCTGCAGACTGCTCCACACCTACAACTACTTCACTATGCTATTGCACTCTCTGCCCTCTCATAATCCAGCCCCGTTTACTCTCACATCACTCCCATTTGTCGCCATCACGGTCACTCCTTTCTTACCGCTTGGATTTTTACCCTTACCCTCCTCCTTGACAAACCCCTGCTTATTAATCGGTCACTATGATGACATGAGACTTTGGTTTCTGAAGGAAGCTGGTGTGGAAATATAGCGACGATTATGGAGGACCTAGTCAACTACTCGAAAGACCCACTAGCTGGTACCTCCATCTAAACTTCTCCCTAGGTTAACCCAGCAAGTAGCTTCCATTACGATTGTGAATTCACTAACACCATTGCCTCACTTCCCTCGATCTAAAGACCCTCATGCTTAATGGCTACACTCTCAGAGGCCTTCCCCTCCATCCCTAACCTCACAGCCCAACCATTGTCCCCTTCTACCCTAAATTTCATGGATCAAACCTTATATCTCGTTTTGGGCATCTCCTCTGAGGGTATCTCATCTTTTCCTTCCTCCACCGGCTCCTGCATCCTCTATGCAACGACCAACAGTGATCCTGCCGCCTTTAATTTAGGGCTGAATGTGCCAGCCTCATCGACCCCCCCTTCTGGAAATATCACTGAAATCCCACCCATCTCAGGGGATTTTCCCACTAATCCTCCCTTGATTAGCCTTGATTGAACTAAGGCATTAGTGATGTTGCTAGATGAATGGAGCCAAAAAACTCTTTCGTGATGAGGCCAACTTGGAGGGCTATTTGAACTTCAAAAATCAAATTCTTTTTGAGCCAAAAACCCCTCACATGATTTTAATTTAAAAATAAATTTGACACCCTCCATGAACATAAGAAAAATAATTTAATTCTTAGTGATAAGCCTTATTATCTTAGCCAAAGGGAAGTGGTCACATCATCAACTAGATTGGGGCTATTGACCATGAGATGGGGCTTTCATATTTAAACAAGTGTTCCTCTCAAACCGTGAGGGCTTTCATGGCGTGCCACGTACCATCAAAATTAGCACGACAAGGAGAATTCAATGAAGGTGAAAATGTCGAAAAAGACCTTAAATCTCCTTTTCATTTTTTTTATTTAAAGGTGAGGCTCCAACAAATCCTACTTGGGTTTATATCAATGACAACCATATTTCCATAACCTCTTGATCTAGCTTTTCTAGGATATTCCATTCTTGATGGCACTTTTATAGGAATCTTGTTACCTCGATGTAGCCCTTCATCTCACACAAGTTACACAAGCATGACCACCCATACATGTAACCTTACATTTTTTTATTCACCGAATCTCTATGGTATTTCAAAGTTAAGAAATGATCCTATGGCTCATGAAACTACATGGTAGACCATGCCTACCAAATTTCACTCAGAAATACCAAAGTTTGAAAGAAAACTTGGGGAAGATATTGCAAACCATGTGATGACCTTTCATCCATGCATTCATCTAGCAACATCACTAATGCCTTAGTTCAATAAAGGCTAATCAATTTGCCTTCCACCTGAGACTAACCCTTCTCGAGAAACCCATCATAACCCCATACCTAATGAAGGAACCTGGAAAGTAAAGAAGTAAAGGGTCCTAAAACCAAAACCTTTGAAGGTTTTCCTGAGTTTGGGTGAGGATTTCTAGTGGAGTAAGGTGATGGACACAACTGAGCGAGTAATGGTTGGAAGAGTTAGGGGCCATTTTTACAACGCTACTAGATTGAAGTAGTGGACCACAAAGGATTGGGGGAATCATCTGGCCAAACCACCAGTGGTTCATAATTTTATTAAAGGATGGTTCACGCTTCGTTTTGCCAGGGCAGAGCATACAAACTAGGTTCTTTCAATGGTTTGGCATATTGAGCAAGCCTCGATCCTCCTTCAGAGATGGAAACCACTTTTCGACCCAAAAAGAGAATAGCTTGGTGCTAGCCCTCTTTGGGTTAGACTACCTGGCCTGCCTCTTCAGTTCTGGTCAGAAGACATCTTTAGACATATTGGGAACTCTCTGGGCACCTATCTGGAATATGACAAGACCTACCTCTCAATAGGAAGAATGGCGTATGCAAGAATTCTGGTACACATTGACACTAGTGATGGTCTTCAGGAATATATCACAATCCAATGGAGGAACTTCTCTTGAAGGCAGAACTTGGACTATGAAGGCGTTCCTTTCAAGGACTACCCTATCAACAAAACCAAGGATAGGGGAGAAGCTGGGAGGACAATTCGTTTGAAGATTGACCTGGATCAGGGGGAGTAGCCCCATAACAAGGATGATGGGATTCAAAGTGATCCACCTCAATCGGACATGTCTCTCTTGCAGGGGACCTCAAAGAAACGCAGTAGGCCTCCACTTTGACCTCCCTCCCCTCCTCTCACTAGGGTAAGAACAGCTGCTGGGTTGGTGGTTTCTTCGGGTAAGTGACCAATCTCTCCTACTCCCTCTTGCAATCATGATATTGATGGATTAAATGAATTTCTAGTAGATTTTTCTTTAAAAGAATTTGTAAACCCTTCCTCTCAATCCCATCTGGTCATCCCCTCTCCCTCATCATTTCTCGCCTCCTCTGGAGCCATCCCAACACCCCCTCACATCCCCCCCTAAATTCTCTCCTATTCCTATAGAAGGTCCTCCTTCCCCTCAGTACCAGACTCAATCAAAGGCTAAGCAAAAGATAATAACCCAGGATTATATCGGCCTTGATCCATCTTTAACCCCCTTTCCTCCCAAGCTTCTGCGAGGTTGACCCTCCTCCCTCTCAAAGGCTCAATTTCGAGTCGGAGGTGAAATTTCCTTGGGAAAGAAATCAACCATTCATAGGGCACTTAGAGCTTTGAACCCCGCTTCTGACCCCCCTCATGAAGATTACCTCCTTCAATTGCAGAGGGTTGGCTAGACCCGAAAAAAAGCTAACTCTCCGCAAACTGTTTCATACCTCTCCCATTGATATCATCCTTCTCCAAGAAACTCTTGATCCTGTTAACACCATTACTTACCTCCTCGAGGTCATGTTCGTTGGATGGAAATTCATAGGAATATATGCTAATGGAAGATCTGGAGGCCTTGCCCTGGGATACAACTCTCGCACCTTAAATCTCTGTAACTGTTGGGGAGGTCTCAGGCACATAGGGGCAGACATCTTCTCAATTAATTTAGGCTTGGAGTTTCAAGTCATTAATGTTTATGGGCCTTGTCAACAAAGGCCTACCTTATGGGACCATCTCCTTGGTTCAATTTTTTTCAGAATGATTATTTAATTATGGGAGGGGACTTAAACTTCTCCATAGGACACTCTGAGTCATGGGGGCATCATGCACAACAAAACCCCTTATCTGCCTATTTTGAGAATCTAATGGTCTTCCATAATCTATTGGACATCCCCTCTGCCAAGCTCACACCTACCTAGAGGAACAATAGGGTCGGAGAGGATTGTCTTGCTCGAAGACTTGATCATTTCCTTATTAAGGAAGGAATTTTGACCTTGGGACTTCTCCACAGAAAATGGGTGGGATCGGAAGGAGTCTCTGATCACCTACCTATCTTTATGGAAATTAGAGGGGGTCCTCGAAAGCCCAAGGGACCTTACAAGTTTAGCTCCTCTTGGCTAAAATATCCCACTTATAATCCGATGATCAAGGAATACTGGAGGGCACATCACCTGGGTATGGGTGGGAACATATCAGAGGGTTTCGCTCACAACCTCATGGAGTTGAAGAAACTATAAAAAGCTTGGGCACACCACAAGAGAATAAAAGATGATCAATCTCTATTGAATGCTGAGAAGGAAATCACTGAGATTGAAAAAGACCTGGTAGGGGCATACAGAGTGAATGATCAGAGAAATAGACTCACAGAACTATATACCACCAGAAGGAAAATTCTTAAGGATCATGAGGAAGTTTGACAACTGAGAAGTAGGGTGACCTGGCTACTAGAGGGTGATGACAACACAAATTTCTACCACAAGTTTGCAAATGGCAGGAAAACCATCAACACCATTTGGCAACTCTCAAATGAGCAAGGCCACACTATCAATACTTCCCCTCATCTGAATTCCTTAGCAAGCTCACACTTTAAACAGACCTACAAAGCCCCCCTGATGCTAATCTGGCCAAAATTATACAAGTAACCCAACTATTTCCTCAATTTGTGGATCAGGAGTCATGCATGGAACTGACAAAGGAGATTACTATCGAGGAATTAGAAGCCACGATCAAATGTTTTAATAAGGACAAGAGCCTAAGACCGGATGGCTGGGTGATTGAGTTTTACTCGGATTTTTTTGATACTTTGGGGGAGGACCTTATAAAATTCATTGAACACTCCAGAACTAGTGGAAAGATTCCTGAATCCTTCACCTCCACTTTCATCGCCCTCATTCCAAAACTGACAACCCTTCCACCTTTGATGACTACAGACCTATATCTTTATGTAACTGCATCTATAAGATCATGGCAAAGATTATTGTAAACCAGATGTAGCCCATTTATCCAAGTACATTTCGCCAGAGCAATTTGCCTTTCTACAAGATTGAAAAATTCCTAAAGTAGTGGGAACTACCCAAGAAGTGATACACTCTCTGCACTCCAAGAAAATCAAAGGTATCATCCTAAAGGTAGACCTCTCAAAAGCTTTTGATAGAGCAAACTGGTTATATATTAGAATGCTCTTAACCCACATGGGATTCCCCTTTGATTTCATAAAATGGATCATGAGCTGCATCACTAACATACCTTTCAATGCGCTGATCAATGGGGCAGCTTCCCCTTTTTTTATTCTGAAAGATGTCTTCAACAGGGGTGCCCCTATCCCCTTTACTGTTCCTGCTGATAATGGGAGGTCTCAGCAGGCTGGCTAAAGAAGAATTCAGAAGAGGCGGACTAAAGGGAATAAAAATCTCATATGATTGCATCTTGACACATCTATTATTTGTGGACAATGTTCTTCTTTTCCTCAATGGAAGCATTGGAGACTTAAAAAACATGAGGAACACAATTGCATTATTCCAAACAACCACAGGTATGATTGTCAATTGCAACAAGTCGACCCTCATAGGGACGGGATGTTCCCCCCATGAAATCCATTATGCGCTATAAAGATTCCAATACACTCTTCTTAGGCTGGAGGACGGTGTTAAATATCTGGGCTACAAGCTGAAACCTCTGGGGTACAAGATTGCAAATTGGACCTGGCTAATCTCTAAAATGGAGAAAAGACTAAACATTTGGTACCACAAATACCTTTCCAGGGCAGGCATACTCATGCTCATTAAAGATATCCTGGAGGCCACCTCGGTCTATTGGATGTCACTGGCTTGGACCCCTAGGGGTATTCTATCCAGAATTCAGGTTTTATGTTGCAAATTTCTTTGGAAAGGAAAACAAATAGGAAGAATCTTCACATGGGTAAAGTGGGAGGCCCTAACTTTGCCCAAGAAATGGGGTGGATGGGGAATTAAGAAATTAGAAGATTTCTCCTCGGCTTTGGTGACAAAAATAGGATGGCATGTTCTTACTATAAACAAATTATGGACCAAGGTGGCCTGTTCAAAATATATTGCCCCCTCAAATCTGATGGATTGGATAAGTCAACCACAGAGATTACAATTAGGGGTCTCCATTATATGGAAGGTAGTAACAAATTCACTTAACATCATCAAGGACGACATTACTTGGAAATTCAGTCTGGAATTAAAGTAAGGATTGGTCGGGATCCTTGGATTCATTGTAGAAACTTACATAGGCTGCCAGACAACCTCCACTCTTTCCTTAGGGATAGAAACATTACCCATATTGGTCATATATCAGACGTGGAGCGCTCCACCCCTTTTTAGCAAGCTTGGAAAACGACCCAGAGATTAAAAATTCCCCATCAATGGATTCAACATTGGAATACCTTCATTAGGGCCCTCACTGAGGCACATATCAGGATTGGTGAGGATAAAGATGAAGTTGTCTGGGCACTCTCAAAAGCAGGAAGATACACACTAAAGGAGGGATATCTAGTACTAACTGATAATCATTGCCCAGAAGTCCTAGAATCATGGTGGAAGCATCTATGGAAGCTAACGACCCCACCTAGGAGAAAAATTCTCATGTGGACCATTCTAAAGAACAAAATCCCCACTGGAGATAACCTGCTTAAGCAAGCTCATCATGGCCCCTTCTGGTGTCAATTATGTAAATGCAACAATGAATTTGTCACTCATATTTTATTGAATGCCTAGCTGCCCGAGAACTTTGGCTTTCGATCTCATCAGTGATTTATTTCTTGACAAGGTGGCAAGGCGCTTCTGTAATGGAAGCTTCGTGGAATTGGCGGACAAGCGCCTGCCCATAAAAACTCAGAAATCTGCCTTTACTTATTTGTTGGGGATTGTGGATAGCCCAAAACAACCTCACTTTCCAAATCTCCCTACCACATTGGCCCTCCATTACTTCTCGTATCATCTTTGACTATTCCATTATACTTGATGACAAGGAAAAATCTCGAACCAGAACCATCATTCCCTAATCCATAGACCATTCAAAGCCATGGGCTTATTTTGAAAGGTCTACCCAAGACCTAAGAGGACATATGTGGTGGAGGAGCCATTCTAAACCTCTCTGTCTCTCATTCCCTCCACATACAGATAGGTTTAGGGGGAGGTACTAATAATTTTTCAGAACTATCCTCTGCAAAATTCCTCATCCAACATGCTTTACAAATCCAATGCTGAGACCTTCAACTCTTTGGTGACTCAAAAATAGTTTGTGATTGGATAAACAAAAAATCTAGATGCTCAGAATACACTCTGTTACACATATTGGAAGAGGCCCACCGCCTTATTACTGCTTTTGACTCATTTACATGTCATCACATTTTCAGGGAGCGAAATGCAGATGTTGACAAATTATCCAAAGAAGTTGCGCGCAAGCCATCCAACACTTAAATGATCTAGGAACACAGAGAGGAAAATTTTTACCAATACTACCACCTGCCCTTTATGGACATAGATGCGACAGCAAACTCTCAGGGAGCTTAGATCATGGGTTTTTTGTTTACCACCTGTATATATCCATATGCTTTTATTTATACTTCAGATTTTTTTTAGCAAGAACTATGGACAGATTATATAACTACTAGCCTTTCAATGCTACTCTTCTTTTTTGAAAAAAAATATGATGATCAGTTCAGAAATGGATGCCTCCTTGCGTGGAAGAAAGGCATCAAATTTTTTTGATTTCTTTTTGAAACTAAGAGGAACTGCCTCATATAGCATATGATTATGCATATACAACATGTAATTTTTATATATCAATGAAAATTATGTTTTTTCCAAAGGGAAAGAAAGAAGAAGTTATTGTGTAGAAATTTGACAAATGATAAGCCACTTACTCTTTATCATGCACCTCTTTCCATTCATTCAAGAAGCTCACTTTCTCTTTTGTCTTCATCCCTTTCATTGTCCCAAATGGTTGCACCTAGTGTGTTATCGATATGCTTGATGTACTCACTGGCATAATAGAAAGACACATATGATATATATCGATCTTCCATAAAACCCTCATATTTTTCCCTTTGTTGAACAAAACCTTTCAATTTCTCCATGTACCTCTCTAAGAAGAACATCCAATGAAAAGAAACCACCCCAAATAATTCAACATCATCTACTAGGTGAATTAGAAGATGAACCCATAAGTCCATGAAACTCGTCAACTATTCCTTCTCAAACATATAAATAATATCAGTTATCTCTTGATGTCACCATGTAATCCTAACCATATGAGTCTCCTTTGATGTGATCTAATGTAGAAATGCAGATAATTTAGATATGACACATCATAGGTCTTGGGGGAAGTCATGGTTCACACACCCATGCAAAAGAAGAGGATAATGACACAAAACAATAAATAATACATTATACAAAAATTAATTATAAAATATTCCATTGCATAAAAATAAAAATAAAAAATCATGTTTTTGACATATGTACTCTTAGAAGGTTTGAATGGTCATGCGATTTCAACCCCGACAAACAGTATTCCACGATGAAGCAACGTCATAGTAATTACCCATATAAAGAAGACACCCACACACTCATTATAACTTCCTTTGCCAAAGAAATATCATATTTATTTAAAATCCATGGGACATCACCTTCTTTGAAAGACCAAGAGGGACCGACCTCTCCTCTAGTTTCTTGTCTTGGCCAATGCTTCTTTTTAGTTTTTGAAGAAATGAAATCTCTCCTAACAACCAATGTGTCACTTTCTTTCAATGATATGTGCCTCCATAAAGAAGGTGAAACATTTTTAAATATATGCATGTGATATAGTAAGTGAGAATTCTTAAGATGCTCCCGATATGGGAGCTCATAAAAGACATATTTCCTTTTCATCCCAATGGGAAAAATCTTAGCATAGGTGTCGAAGAATTCTAGATCATCAAACATAGGATCTCCATTTGAATAAAAAATTTCTGAAAATTCCTTCTCCTTCTCTCTCTTATATTCTCTAATACATTCAACTAGTGTCACTATTGTAGGCATTAGAGTTCTCTCTGGTTTACCATTGAAAGTGGACGTTTCTCTTCTATAAGGGTGTTCTTCTAGGTGGAACCCTAGAGCAGTCATACACTGGGTTTCGTAAGTGGTTGGACCATCTAGCCTTTAGAGAAGGTCCACAGAATTTACATCCATGATACCATTTTGTTACAATACTTGTAAAATTATTGTATACAGGCCGATGCATTAGCGACCATGAAGACCAAGACAATTTCAATGAATTAAATTAAATATATGCGAAACGATATTGTTATGCATATAAACAAACCAATAAAAATGTAATTTACTAGAGCAAACTCCTAAGCATGGATAATCATGTATGGTTTAAGCACATATGTCGTAGAATGTAAAAATCCTCTCTATTGCGATGGGTCTTGATACATCGTACACATGTATCCCTTCCCATAATTAATTCATCTAACAATGGTTGTAAGTAGACATCCATATTCTTCACTTGTCTTCTACGAGTGACTATGAGAGCCAACATAAGATGCTCATTATTCACGGAAAAACATGTGGGGATATTGTTATTGATCACCATCCATGGCTAATGTGCGTCATAGATTTCGTATTCCATCCTTGAATTTTTTAGGCCATGGATCCTTTATATGATTCATGGCTATTGAATCTGTTGGGATTCACATAACTCCTGACTCACTTTTGTGTGAGGCATGCCATTCTTGCAACATAGCTAATTCTTTGCAATGAAAGAGCCTTTGAATTCTTGGGATTATAGGCATGTACGTCAATATCTTATGAGGAGGGCTATGTGATTTACCCATTTTTTTAAATTATGGTACCTATCATGCCCACATTTCAGACATATCTATTTTTCTTCATATTCTCCTCTATATAGAATATAAGCATTTGGACATGCATGATATGATTGTACTCAACACCCAACATTTTCAACCACTGCTTTGCCTCTTTGTAGCTACTCGACAAGACATTATAACTCGGAAGAACTTTATATTTGAATAACCTGCAGTTGGTGGGGAATATAATTGTACAATGTTAATACTTAATGTTTGTCAAACCGACCATTTTTAATGTTGATTATGTGACAAGATTTCTCAAAATATATCGAAGTTAATCGATCATGCAGGTGAATTACCTCAATATTTCCAAGAAACATGCATTTGACATGCCAAAATTTTCTTTCAAGTTGTACATCAACATTGTTGTCCCCAGATGAGTAGACTTTGACTTTCTTCTAGGTCCAAAGAGAGGGATGGTGGAAGAAAATTTCAGGTTTTCGAATAAGGTATCAGTGATATGAGTATCATCCCCTAGCTCATCATTATAGAATGCATCTAACAACATTTCCTCCATGGAAATTGCATCACATAAGTAGTCATCCATACCAACCTCCATTTGATTGCCTCCATTTCCAACTTGTGATGAAGAACTACTATTCTTATAGTCATTCCTAATTGGTGAATCTAGATATAGTGGGAATTGAATATGTGGTTGATTCAACCATTCTTTGTATGATTTATCTCCAAATCTTGCTCTTAATGCAACCTTGTCTGAAGTTTAAGTTATAGTGGGTTACATCGGAAGATGGTAGGTGGGTCACTCATCATCACTAGAATCGTAATTTAAACAACGATTGAGCATCATTAGTACAATATCAATGACATTAGTAAGCACATCAATGCAATTGGTTTGTTGAAATTACATTGTACCAAACAATTATTACCATTGTTGATCCAAGATTGCGGCTAGAATATGCCATGTTCAAATTGGAAGGGTGAAGATGCTATCCATTTTCATCTCCCAATTACTTGTGATATGATGCACCTGATAAGAACTTCCAATTTTTTTGAAATGGAGGAATATGTTTTCATCTACCACTACTTGCGATATGCTTTGCCTGATAAGATCTTCTGACATTTTTGAAATGAAGGAATATTTTCTGCATCTGAACTCGATTGTGAATCAGGATCCTGCAAATTTGGATACATTTTTATTCAAATTGATATGAATTAAAAAAAATCAATTAGATAATCAAAATATAAAGAAAATTTAAACTTACTGGAGATGGAAAGGGAGAACTCAGTGAAGGACATTGATCAACAATATGGAACGAGCTGGAATTTGAAGAATTGTCCATTTGATATTATTGAGATTTTGTGCCTACATTTGAGAAAAATTAGAAATAAAATTGTGTGCGCATATCTAAAATTAATTTCGAGAAACATATAACCATAATATGAATTTCAATATAGTTTTCAAACCATTTTTTAAGCATAAGATGACTTTAAGCATAAAAGGTATACTAATAACTACCACAACTCATGTGGATGCATCCTAAAGGATAATTTGAGATTAATATGCCATTTTATGTGAAAATAACATTTCAAATAGCTTTTAAACCATACCGGTGTGCTTATTAGAACAAATCACACTCAAGCATTTAAATCATAACAACACTAGGCATTCAAATAATACCTGCATTGATTTATGGTATTTCAAAAAATATAAAATATGTTATCATATCGGTTATGTTGTACAAAAACACACTGATGCGTTTAAATAAAAACAACACTCGTACCACCTGTTTCCATAACTTAGAAAATAAAAATGAATTATACCATCTCGGTGCTCTTATAACAATTAAAACAATGATGCATTTAAATATAAATTTCACCATTGCGTTAAAATATTTATCGCACCATTTCATGAATTAATTTTTTTTTGGCATCATTTCAATGTGTTGAAAAAATTTGGTGCCACGTTAATGTCGAAGCGCTTTTATTATAAATGCACTGGCGCTCTTTACTATCAAATTCAACAATGTTTGGATAAATGGAAAAAAGCGTGACTTTTTTCTTATTTTTATTTATTTTTTAATTAAAAAAAGAGTGACAATTGATTTTTTGAAATCTAATGTTATAAATTATTTTAAATAGTAAAAAATTATTCAATATTTCATTATTTTTCCAAAAATTTCAAGGGAGTGATTTGCAAGAGAGACATACTAGGAGCACTATGGAGAAACATAACTATTCAAAAGATCAGAAGTTGAAAGGTATGGTGATTCACTTAAAACCTTGAATAGTATTTTATTGTTAATTTTACTAATATTTTTTTTTACAATTTCTGTTAGGGTTTAATTAAAAGAGAGATCATTTGTAAGAGAGACATACTGGGAGCATTGTGGAGCTACCAAATATTTTTGAACCACATAAAGATCAAAATTTGAAAGGTGTGGTGATTCACTCAAAACCTTGGATAACAAAATTTTCAGATTTTACTATTGATTTTATTGTTAATTTTTTTTACAATTTATGTTAGATTTATTCACAATTCAAAAAAAAATTAAAAACCCTGTATAATAAGAAATTTACTATTGATCTTACTAATAATTTTTTTTGCGATCTTTGTTCTTATTTAAATTTAAATTAAATTCAAAAAAAACAAAAAAACAATACTTAACTTAAACCATTACTTCTTCTTGCTTATGTGAATGTAAAATTTCACCTTAGGGTTCAACTCTCTCGACCACTTCACAATTAGGGTTTTCATTTTAGGCATTTTAGATTTAATCGGTTTGTGTACTTATTATATATAGTGCATTTGACATGTAAACTAGGGAGATCATTGAATGAATTAGATCCAAACCTTGTCGGCCTTATCCATTTAAAAAAACAGATATATGTTCTGTGATGTGCCCTATGTAATGGAACACACTTGTGCACCATCTTTAGTATAACACACTAGTATATTATAACACTCTTAGTTTGTCCAGTTTATTCATCATTTCTCCCATTGTAATATAACACACCGACATGCCTCTGCCAAATAGCATTGTTAAGTCAGTGCAGTGCATTTATTATTACAAATCACACCATCATAATTTAAAATTATTCTAAAAAAATAAATATTTAGTTGCGGTGCCAAAATACTAAATGTCCAGTGTGTTTAATGGAATAAATGCACCAATGCGTTTATTCAAATAAATGCACCGGTGCGTTTATTCAAATAAATGCACTAGTGCATTTATTCAAATAAATGCACCAGTTACTAGAGCTCTTTTTGGATGAAATTTATTTGATTTATGTATAAAATATATTTAATGGCCTCTGTATTAAATGGTAAATGTTGTATATTGATAACAAATGTTTGAAAAGGTGTCGGATAACAAAAATACTGATCGATAGAATGATAACAGATCGAAAAAAAAAGAGAAGACAAGTTCTTTGTAATTTTTTTAACAAAATTAATATGTTTGAGCTATAT
>Ga0115851_100732_pt1 | contig 15836 bp, 25 predicted proteins | sample InSIn2gowninarea_FD_83865 | JGI IMG/M metagenome (GOLD analysis project Ga0115851, IMG submission 83865)
CTGCTCCTCGTATCTATTTCCCTATCCTCTATCCGATGCATTGAACCTCTTAAGTGGTGCAACATTCTCCTTGTTACTCGAATCATGTGGTCTTACTCACTTCTTTTCCCATTTTCCTTTGTTCTTTGCTTTACCTCTCCAATTTGGCTTCATTTTAGTTCGACGCTTCTATTGTTCATAGCAATTCTTCAGGTTTCGGATAGCCTCCGCCAATGATCTAGGCTCGTCAAACTCAATCCTATCTTTGAATGCAACTGGTAACCCACTAACAAATATCTGAATCTTAGCCCTCTCCTCCTTGAGGTAAGGCACATACCTCAACAGTTCCAATAAATTACTGGTGTACTCATCATCTGTCATGGATCCCATCTTTAGTTCATAGAATTATTTTGCCTTGTCATCGAAGTATCTCTCTAAAAAATACTTCTTCTTGAATAGCCACTCAAATTCACTCCAAGTCAGATCTTCCTCATTTATGTCCCTGAAATTCTTCATGTCTTCCCAGCAGATGTCTTCTTTACCTTTAAGACTGAAAGTAGCCACTCTAGCTTTCATGTTCTCTGAGTAGTCATGAAACTTGAAGAATTTATTCATACCAAGCAGATATGCCTTTGCATCCTATGATCTCTTTATCTCTCCATAAAAATTAGGTGGCTTTCCCTTCTTAAATTTATTCGGCAAGTATCCCCTATCATCCCTCCTATAAGGATGATACTGATAATGATCATAGTGTCTATTTGAATCAAAACTAGAATAATACCTATGTCTATCCCTTCTCCTCTTTGGAGTGTCCAACAATCTGCCATCTCTAATTGTATCATCTCTATCTGATCAATGACCACCATGCAATCTACTATCGTATGCCCCATTAGTTTTATCTTCCTTCTCATGGTTGATCCTTAGTGGTCCTTGTCGTTGCAAATCCGACAAGCACTGAAGTATTATTGCATTCACCTATGCTACCTTTTCCTGTGACTGCATGATTCTGTCATTATCCGCATTACAACTCCTGATATCTTCCTTTAAATTTCTTAATGTCACTACCAAGTCATAAGAGTTCCCAACACCATACTACTCTTCAGATTCATAGGGAGAGTCTCTATAGTCAACCATCTTTCTAGCCATTTAGCATTTCTTCTTGCAAGGCATAATATGTTAGATAAACCAAATCACAATAAACCAACATACCTTAGTATAGCTTGGGGAGGATACTTGTCTATAATATTACCAAATCAATGTGATACATGTATAACCTAATCATAACAGCATATAGACATACACCAATAAATGTATCAACACATAAACATCACTCTAACTAGGATCCAGTCATTAATGCAAGGCCATATCAACAATGCATGCTATGAACTCATGCATGACAACACCATCACTCCATTGTATGCATTACCACATGCAACTAGCAGTATGCATAAGCAATGCCAAACCAACTACAAATACGCATAACCGCATGTAGTCAAACATTATCGATTAGTTCTTGTATTCAACCTACAATATTGATGCATGTAATCAAAATATTCAAGAATGTAACCTAACATACAAGGATGTAAGTAGGTACCATGAAATCAACATGTAAGCGACATATAATCCATACACAGTTAGTCACATACTCATTTCAAATATATTTCATGAAATCAATAAAACATTCTTCATGATAACCATATTACAAACCTAATCCAACATCAAGCAAATGTAACAGGTATATAAGTGTAAGAGACACACATGAAATTGACATGCATGCATGACCAACACATAGCCCATCTAGTCTGAGGGGTGAACCATGCTCTAATACCACTATGTAACACCCTCCTCCCACATCTACCCAAGCAACCGACCATCCAAGGTAAACATGCGATGAGTTTTGGGTTGTGTTATATTCTTTCCACGACTAGCCCACGTAGTTAACCGAGGGGTTAGAGGGGGGGGGGAAGGAGCCCCCCTTCATTGCACTGATTACGTAGTGGGGGGGTCACGGAGGGTTTGAGGGGTGCAGGTAACCCCCCTCTATGGGGTCTGGGGCAGCACCCCAGAAAATTTTGTTTTTTGGACCCTATGTTAGGTTGGGCAAACCTACCTATGGTTTTGTGCATGATTTTCAGACATGGTTTTGGACGCGATGGTTTTCAGTCGATGGTATTGGATGCTTCAGCATGTATAAATATGTATTGTAACATTGAAATGAATATAATGAAAAATCAAGCTGGTAGTCCCTGTTTTGGGATCTAGGGGAAAATCTTTGTGTATATGTGTTTTATGTGTTATGCTATCGCATTGTTTATTTTTTGTGTTTTAGAATTCGTATGCAGGTAATTTTTGTACGGGGTTAAAACCTACATTTGGTATCAGAGTTATTTTGGCTTCAAGGGGATGCCTTTGTTGCTAAGGGGTTTCGCTCGGGCCTGTGGTAGACCCTGTTCAGTGGGAGATCTGCGAGATCGATTCTGGTAGTGAAAGAAGATGGAGAGCAGTGGAAAGATAGAGATCAAGAAATTTAATGGTATGAATTTTGAGTTATGGAAACTTAAGATAGAGGATCTGTTGGTGGATAAAGATCAGTGGGTCACAGTAGATCCAGGCACTAAACCAAAGGGAGTGTCTGATGAAAAATGGAAGTAGTTGGATAGGAAGGCAAAGAGCACAATACGATTGTGTGTCTCAGATTTAGTATTGTTGAATGTATCAAGGGAAGCTATAGCGAAGGCATTGTGGGACAAGTTAGGGACTTTGTACCAATCTAAGTCTCTGGTGAATAAATTGTTCCTACAGAAAAAGTTGCATAACCTGAGGATGAAAGATGGAGACTCAGTGACATAGCATCTGAATGCATTTGAGACTGTGGGAAGTCAATTATTGTCTATTGATATTAAAATTTCAGATGAAGATAAGTGCATCAGTTTGTTGTGTTCTCTACCAGATTTGTGGGATAGTCTCGTTATTGCAATAGGTAGCAATACAACTGCCTTGCAGTTTGATGAAATAGTCTCATCCTTGCTGACAGAGGAGATGAGATGGAAAAATATGGAGAGCCAGAATGGTGATGCCTTGTTTGTATGAGGAGGTCCCAAAACAGAAACAAAAATAAGTCATCGAGTGGGGAATATAAATCTAGAGGGAATCTAAATCTCTAGGAAAACTTGTAAAGGTGGTGTGATGGAAATGTGGAAAGGAAGGGCACTACAAAAGGGACTGTAAATCTAAAGCTCCTGATAAAGGAAAGGGATCTGATGATGCTTCTTTTGCAAAGGTGAAAACCACCTCAGATGAAGGTGGGGATGTGTACATGGCTTCTTCAAGTACACATGTAGATCATGAGACATGGTTGATTGACTCAGGTGCATCCTTTCACTTCACTCCCCATAGAGAGTGGTTCTGCAAGTATGAGAAATACGATGGTGGTGATGTCTTCTTAGGGGATGATAGGAAGGCTAGAATCATTGGTCGCGGAAAAGTAAAGTTGAAGTTGCAAGGTGGAAGGGTTAGAACACTTCCGGGCGTTCTTCATATTCCGACATTGGCCATAAATCTGATTTCTGTAAGAAAGATGGATGATGCAGGTGTAAAAATAGTGTTCGAGAAGGATACCTGCAAGATGGTTTAGGGAGCGCTGGTATTGATGTGGGGAGTTTGGAATGGAACTCTGTACAAGCTGCAAGGTAGCATTGTTGTTGATGGGTGCAACAGCTCTGTGGTTCCTAAAAGTGGAGCAGAAATTCTAATGGTCTCTGGAGAGAAAACCATGTTGTGGCATCAAAGGCTTGGACATACTGGAGAGAAGGGCCTTCGAATACTTCATGGTAAAGGTATGGTAGAAGGTATGAGTAATAGCTCTCTGGATTTTTATTTCTATGAAAATTGTGTATATGGGAAGCAGAATCGAGTGAGTTTCCCCTCTCGTGGTAAGAGGGTGAAATAGATATTAGAACTTGTGCACAGTGATGTGTTTGGACCTGTGAAGGTTCCATCACTAGGTAAGTCTACGTACTATTATCATTTATAGATGACTTCTCAAGGAATACATGGATATATTTCCTTAAGAAGAAATTTGAAGTCTTTGACAGGTTTAAAGAATTTAAGGCTCTGGTGGAAAACCAGACAGAGAAGAAGATAAAGGTGTTGAGGGCAGATAATGGAGGAGAGTTTTATAGAAAGGAATTTGAAGAATTTTGTAAGAAGTGTGGTATAGCACGACAGAAGACTACTCCATACACACCTGAGCAAAATAGAGTTGCAGAAAGAATGAACAAGACATTGATGGAAAGGGCAAGAAGCATGCTCAGTGCTATCGAGTTAGGACAGGAATTCTGGGTAGAGGCGGTGGAGACAACATGTTACCTAGTCAACAGATCACCTTCATCAGCGTTGAAGGATAAGACTCCACAAGAGGTATGGACTGGTAAGAAACCCTCTCTTTCACATCTGAGGGTATTTGGATGTGATGCATATGTACATGTTCCAAAGGAGAAACGAACCAAGTTGGATAGTAAATCTAAAAAGTGCATCTTTATTGGGTATAAGGATGGTTTAAAGGGTTATAAGCTTTGGAACCCAGTAACAAGGAAGGTTATGTATAGCCGAGATGTGGTGTTTAGAGAGGTTAAATATGTTATTAAACATGAAGTCCAACCAAAGGAACCTGAGAATATAGAGTTTGAGCTTAAGGAGGAAGAATCAAACACTACAGCAGAGGAGGAATCAGAAGATGAAGAGCCACAAACTCCGAGTGTGAGAAGATCAGTTCGAGAAAGAAGGCAGCCGGAAAGGTATAGTCCATATGCTTTCTATTCAAACTTTCCATTATCTATTACTGATGATGATTCTAGAACTGTGAAGGAAGCAGTAGATTCAGAGGATGGAAAACTCTGGAAAGAGGCCATGGTTGATGAAATGGCATCTTTGCACAAAAATGAGGCTTGGGATCTGGTGGAGTTGACGGTTGGAAGGAAACCCACTAGTAGCAAATGGGTGTTCAAGAAGAAGACAAATGCAGAAGGAAATGCAGAGAAATACAAAGCTCGGTTGATAGCAAAATGTTATTCCTAGGTGCCAGGAATTTATTTTGGTGATATTTTTTCTCCTGTTGCCAAGGTAGCTTCTACTAGATTAGTTTTATCTGTTGCTTCTACTTTTGATTTTGAGGTAGAACAGATGGATGTGAAGATAGCATTTCTTCACGGGGATCTGGAAGAGGAGATCTACATGAAGCAACCTGAAGGTTTTACAGTGAAGGGTAAGAAATAAATGGTATGCAAGTTAAAGAAGTCTTTGTATGGGTTAACACAGTCATCAAGGATGTGGTATCAGAAATTTGATACATTTATATGAGGACTTGGCTTCACGAAAAGCAAAGCAGATCACTACATGTATTTTAAATTAATTGGTGACCATGTTATTTATTTGGTCTTGCATGTGGATGATATGTTGTTGGTTGGAAATGACAAAGAAATTATCCAAGATTTGAAAACCCAATTGTCCTCCAGATTCGACATGAAATATCCTAGTGCTACAAACTATATTTTGGGCATGGAAATTAGAAGAGACTAGGAAAAGAGGAAGCCTTGGTTAAACCAGAGGAAGTATGTCGAGACAATACTGCAAATGTTTAATATGCAGGATAGTAAACCAGTGAAGGTTCCTATTCCTGTAGGTGTGAAGTTATATGCTAAACATTGTCCCAAGACACAAGAAGAGGAAGAGGACATGTCCCGTGTTCCATATGCAAGTGCAGTCAATAGATTGATGTATGCAATGGTCTATACTAGACCAAACATTGCACATGCAGTGGGAGTATTGAGCACGTCTATGTCAAAACCATGGAAGGAGCACTGGACAGTAGTGAAGCAAGTTTTCAGGTATTTGTGTGGCACTAGTGATTATGTTTTGTGCTACCAAGGAAGACCAAGATTGGATAGAGTGTTGGATATTCATGTCTTTGTTGATGCAAACTGGGCTGGAGATCTATATCAGAGAAGATCTACAAGTGGGTATGTGTTTAACCTATTTGGAGGTGCAGTCATTTGGATGAGTAAGAAACAATCTGTAGTGGCACTATCAACTACAGAAGTAGAAAACATGGCAGTGACTCATGCAAGCAAGGAAGCAGTTTGGTTGCAGAGATTGTGTTCAAGTATGGGGCTAGTACAGGGAGCTATAAGGATATACTGTGACAGCCACGGTGCAATTTTCTTGGCAAATAACCCTACATATCATTCAAAGACAAAGCATATTGAAGTTCAGTATCACTTTGTTAGGGATATGATAGAAGACAAAAAGGTGTTGCTAGTAAAGGTGGACACTTTGAAGAATATTGCAGATGCATTGACAAAATATATGAGCTTTGAGAATTTCTCTTAGTGTAGAAAAACAATGGGCATTGCAGGGCTGAATAAATGACTAAGCTCTCTTGTGGCCCCCTATGGAAAGAAAACAACAAGTGGGAGAATGTTGGGTTGTGTTATATTCTTTCCACGACTAGCCCACGTAGTTAACCGGGGGGTTAGAAGGGGGGGGCGGAGCCCCCCCTTCATTTGGCCGATTGCGTAGTGGGGGGGTCACAGGGGTTTTAAGGGGTGTAGGTAACCCCCCTCTATGGGGTTCGGGGCAGCGCCCCGGAAAAATTTGTTTTCTGGACCCTATGTTAGGTTGGGTGGACCTAGCTTTGATTTTGTGCATGATTTTCGCACATGGTTTTGGAAGTGGTGGTTTTCGGTCCATGGTTTTGGACGCGGTGGTTTTCGGTCCATGATATTGGACGCTTTGGCATGTATAAATATGTATTGTAAAATTGAAAGGAATATAATGAAAAATCAAGCTGGTAGTCCCGATTTTTGGATCTAGGGGAAAATCTCTGTGTATATGTGTTTTATGTGTTATGCTCTCGCATTGTTTATTTTCTGTGTTTTAGAATTCGTATGCAGGTAATTTATGTACATGGTTAAAACCTACAACAAGAGGCCACTACGATATGATTCGACCTCCTAAGTCACCTTAAGAAAGTGGAACCGGCGGAATCACTCCATACAGACATCCAACATCATCAATAGAACCCTCAGAGGACAAGTTAGCCACTCAGACAGCCTGTCATCGGGTCCCACTACTCTTTTTGGTCTCTTGGGCCATAGTTGCTCTCATGCTATGGGCAAGGGAGTGACCAAAAACCTAAAGTCACTCTCACAGGCCTACCTTCCAGTGACTATGGACGAAAATTTTCAGTGATATACCAGCGACTCCGGATTTGAGCAACTTTTTTAGGTCGAGAGCCCAGGTCACTGCCCAGAACTGATCCATCTCTTCAAATCAGTAAAGTAACAGGGAAATGAAAGTACTAAATCAAATACTTGTTCAAGACCTTGACTACATCCCTACTAGCCATGACAGGCATTTCGTCAAACATATCATCGACATGTAATCTACAGGTGTAAATAACAGAGTTAAGCATAGGGATCTCATACTTATCTAAGAATCGCTATGAACCATTGTTTCCTCATGCCATTTGTTGCATTATCATATATTAGGTCATAGAAACATTATCCATTCACATACAAGTAAAAAAATGATGAGATCCATACATAATTTCTATGATAAAATGTGCATATAACCAACATAATAGGAACAAAAATACAATAAACATATCAGCCATCAAATCCATAAATACATCAGTGCCTTTACACATGAAAATAAAGGGAATGGATTTCTCATTAATGAATGCAATGAACCAATTGAATATGGTACTACCACATTTTCCCCGACCGTAGAATGGTTGAGCCAAATCTCTCTTCATCCATTCACCCCCGTGCCATATTCCAAGCATGAATGTGGGATCTCATAGAACACATCAATCAAAACTCATCCAAAGCTTCCAGAGGTCATCCACCTCAACCCATCAAATAGTGATTCCACCTCATGGTCATACATCATCAAAACCATCATCAGATCAATCTCTATCCCAACCATTCAGGGTTTTAGAGCATTTGTCTAACCTGGCTACGTGATCAGGTGCTCAAGTTTATGCTCAGAAATCAAAGTGTCATAATTTTTTCAAACTCGGCTTTAGATCGAAGAGCTTGTCATTCTGAATCCAACGGTGTGAATGACACTCAAATCCGAGATCGTATGAAAACGTTAAAGAAAGTCAAAGTTCAAGTTTGACTTGACTACATGGCAGGATTGGATGACGTGGAAAAGGTCCCAGAATGAGGAGGCGCCAAGTGGCAGGCCACCATTGGCCCTCACATATCACATATCACAGGTCGCAGGTGGATCGAGTTAAGAATCGGCCCCCAGGCAGTGTCGATTGCAATTTGCGATATCGCATATCACAATCGCAGGAAAGGAGGAGTTATAGAATTGCCCCCCAGCACAGTCAGGGTTGTGATGCGATATATCGTAATCGCATATCGCACCTAGTACCCTCCGATATATATATATATGATACAAGTATTAACGCCGATTGCGATGAACGATGAGTTCCGATAGTGATAGGACCTCAAACGTAATATTTTATATGTCATAGTTTAAGTCCCCGTCGGGCTCATGATATCGCAATCACAAATCGCCCGTTTCTATTCACAGACCATAAGAGCCCGCAGCACTTGACAATTTTGATTTGTGATACGGCCAATAGGTTATGGCCCATGGCGGGGCGAAATATTCGTTCAGTTAGTGGATTTTGGAGCAAATTTGTGGGTTTCTATAGGTTTTGGAGATATTTGTGGAACAAATAGTTGGAGAACTAGGAGAAGTCATAACTTTTTCAGTTCTTATCCAAATTGGATGCAAAAAGAGGCTAGATAGCCATTTTTGAGCATGTTAAACTCATTGAGATAGGTTTTAGAGCATTTGAGCATTGTAAACACATTTTTGTTGTAATTTTGATAATAATAAAGAGGCCCAAGAATTGGAAGCTAGACCAAGGAGACGTAGCCCAGGAGGGGTGAACTCCTCATCAAATCTCTGCGTTGTGTGTTGTATTTTGATGTTCTTTGTTGTTATTTTGTTATTGTTCAGCATATGTTTTATGTTAAATTGTTTATAACATTTACATAAGAAACTCTCATGGGAATTGGTTAATTAAGAAAACATGGTAAATTCTTAAGCACTTGATAAGCAAATGATAAGCACCTTGGGTTTTATTCTGAATGGGGAATTAGCACAGCATTACCAATCTGCTCCATTTTAGATCAATTTTGTATCGAAGCCAAGTTTCTACTTACTAGATTTGCTTTGTGAAAGAAGGATTTAATTGTTTGCAATTTTGTGTCATGCTAACAAGGTTAAAACTCAAAAGAGGAGAAGGAAAGTTGGTTGGAAGCCCTGAAGTTGGGTCAAGTGGAAGAAGAGCAAGGTTGCCAAAGTATTTTACACCAGTACATCCTCAAGTTGCAGATGTTGCAGTTGAGTCTTGAGAGACCATGTCTCATGAAGGAGAACTTATCATGACAAAAGATGAGAAGACCTTCAGAAAGGCTTTCTTTGATATGACATAGATGGTGAAGGTCCTCTATGAAGAGAGGAATAGCAAATTGCAAGGAGAAAGTTCCAAACCTCCCAAAGGAGAAGGCTCTTCAGGAGGAGGTAATGGGAATGCAGACAAGCCTCCGCCCTCTCCACCATCTTCTTCATCTTCTACTTCACAAGCATCTTCACACTCTTCCACTAATACAACCCTTACTCATACTGATTATCATTCTGCAAAATGAACTAGTAAATCACCTTTTCTAAAGCTTGATGTTAAATTCGAGTTGCCTATGTACAATGGAGAAGTTAATGTAGAAAAGCTGGATAATTGGATTCGTCAGTTGGAGATTTACTGTAGAATTCAGAACCTTCAAGAGGATAATATCAAAATTCAGTTGGCTTCATTAAGAGTGGAGGGTGCAGCACTCATTTGGTGGGAAGAAAGGACTCAAGAGGAGATTAAAAAACATGCTAAGGTCTCTATCACTTGGTATAATTTCATTGTTGATATAAAAAGACAATTATACCCTTTAGCCCATATGCAAAAAACTATCATGAATTGGAAAAATTTCAGAAAGTTAAAAGGTCAAAATGTGCAAGAGTATACTCAAGAGTTTAGGAGAAGAGCTCTTATGTTAGGAGTAGACTTGCAGTCACAAGATACTCTGTTGAAATATATACGAGGTTTGCATAGCTATCTTCAACATACCATTCTTATGTTTAATCCCATGAATCTTGATGAGGTCTGTGGTCAAGCTACACACCTCGAAGAAATAGGGGAAAAATGTACAAGAAGAAGGTAAGAAGAATCCATTCCAGAGTGGTGGAAAAGGAGAGAATTTTCAAGGAAAGCAGAAGAAAATGCTTCTATTAAGAAAGAAGGGGAGAAACTCGTGTCCACAAATTGTTCCAAGAGGGTCATGATGAAGCGCACTGTTGGAATCTTCATCCTGAATTAAGACCGAAGAAATCTAACAATAAAGGGAAACAGAAGACAAACATTGTTGTACAACAAGACTTGGGTTTTGACTCAGGTGATGAATCAAAGATTGCAGCCACAATCACTAAGGGAAAAGCCATGTCAAAAGCAAATAAAGAGGAATTCGTGGCAAGCACCAATGTAGCAAATAACTCCAATAACGCTTCAAATGAGGAAAACAGAATTGAATTGTTCCATATCTGAGTTATTTCCAAACACACCAAGATTGATACGTTGTTTGATAGTGGATCTCAAGCAAATTTAATTTCTACAGAATTGGTGAAGAAATTGAATCTGGAAACTGTGCCTCATCATAAACCGTATCTTTTGGGTTGGATAACCAAGGATACAAATCTTCAGGTCACAAGGAAATGAGTTTTCAGGTTTGCTATTACTGCCAATTTCGTTGATGAAGTCGAATTAGATGTAGTGTCATTGGGTATTTCTGGAATTGTGTTGGGAAGCTCGTATCTATATGACAGACAAGCTATTTTCCATAGATTTGAGAAAAAATACCATTTTTTCAAAGACGAAGTGGAGTATATTGTGAGAGCCCATTGCAGGAATCTTAATCTGTCTTTGACAAGTGCAGGGAAAATGAAGTGACTGGTCAATTCCAGCAAGAATCTTGTGCTCCTTTTGATCAAGCAGAAGAATGACACGGAGCATGAATCCTTTGCAGGTTGTGACGTGAAGCTGAAAGCCAAATTGGTTGATGTGGTCAATCAATATGGAGACATTTTTCAAGAACCAAAGGGATTTCCACCAAAAACTGGAATTCAGCATGAAATTAAGCTACAGCAAAACTGTTAACTCCCAAACATTGATATGTATCGGATGTCAATTATGGAAAGTTTAGAAATTAAGAAACAAGTCCAAGAATTGTTAGATAAAGGTGTAATTTATCCCTCTACTTCGCCATGTGGTTCACAAATTGTTTTGGTACCCAAGAAAGATGGAACCTGGCGCATGTGTGTAGATTATCAAGCTTTGAATAAAATTACCATAAATAATCTATACCCACTGCCCTATATGATTTGCTAGATCAATTGAAGAATGAAAAATATTTCACTAAATTAGACTTGAGAAGTTGATATCATCAAGTTAGAATAGATGAGGAGGTTATTTGGAAGACTGCTTTTAAAACCAAACAAGGATTGTTTGAGTGGTTGGTTATGCCTTTTGTTCTTTGCAACGCTCCAAATACATTCATGAGAGTTATGAATGATGTTTTAAGATCCTTTCTTGATGAGTTTTTAATTGTCTATTTAGATGATATTTTTATATTCAGCAAATCACAAGAAGAGCATGTTAAGTATGTGAGGAAAGTGTTGGATGTCTTGAAAAAAGAACAGTTATTTCTGAAGATGTCTAAATTTGAATTCGAGAAAAATTCCTTAGTGTATTTGGGCCACATAGTTGGAGGAGGTGAGTTGAATATTGACCCCTATAAAGTTTCAGCCATTTTGAATTGGGCAATACCCAAATCAGTCACAGAAGTAAGGAGTTTACTAGGAGTAGCGTAGTACTGGAGGAAGTTCATTTCTAATTTCTCTTCCATAGCAACTCCACTACATGCTTTGACCGGCGTGAAGGTTTTCTTCCAGTGGGGAGGCAAACAGCAAAAAGCATTTGATACTTTAAAACAAAATATCAGTGCAACCCTAGTTTTAGCATTGGCAAATTTGAAATAACCATTTGAAATACAAACAAATGCAAGTGACTACGCCATGGGTGCAGTTCTTTTACAGCATGGTAAGCCCATTTCATTTCATTCTAAGATTTTTAATGGTGTTGTTATTAACTATCCTACATACGATAGAGAGCTTTACACATTGGTGCAAAGTGTGAAGAAATGGAAGCATTACTTGATGGGTAAAGAAACCATTATTCACACCGATCATCAACCTTTGCAATATCTGCAATCTCAAACAAAATTGCAGCAATCAAGGCACTTTCGTTGGATGGGATTTTTACAGCAATTCCACTTGGTAATCAAGTATAAGAAAGGTATTTATAAAAAAGTTGTTGATATGATTTCTAGACCGGTTTTTAATGTATCCATTTTACTCAAGAATAATTATGTTTTGCCTTAAAGTTATGTTGAAAAATTTGCATATGATATTGACTTTCAAGAGTTATATTCAAACTTGAGTCAAGGCCACCAAGTTGAGGAATTAGACTACCATGTACATGATAATCTGTTGTATCATTTGGGAAAAATGTGTGTTCCAGAGGGAGAGAGAGTAAATGTCACAAGGGAAGCGCACACTTCTCTTATTGCTGGACATTTCAGTGTAAGTAAAATAGTGGAAAATATTTAGAGGTATTTTTACTAGCCTCATATTCTTGAAAGTGTGTCACATTTTATCAGAGGTTTTTCATTGTGTGCAGTTAGTAACCCTAGTAATAGGAAACTAGGATTGTACACACCACTCCGCTACCTTCACGTCCATGGGAGAGTGGATCTATGGATTTTGTAGGAGGTCTTCCTTTATCAAGAAAAGGTCATGATTATTTCTACGTAGTTGTGGATAGGTTCAGCAAGATGTGCATATTAATGCCTTGTAAAAAACAAATTACAGCTAAACAAACAGGTCAACTTTTCTTTCAAAATGTATGGGTTCATTTTGGATTACCTACTTCTATTGTAAGTGATTGTGATTCCCGATTTGTTGGGAATTTTTGGTCAAGTTTATGGAACTTGATGGACACCCAGTTAAAGAAAAGTACAACCTTCCATCTGCAAACAAAGGGTCAGACTGAAGTGGTTAAAAGGACAGTTATTGATTTGCTAAAAGGATATTGCAACAAACATCCTAAGTTGTGGGATGAACAATAGCATCATATTCAGCATGTTTACAACTGAGAAATACACTCTTCTACTCTAACTTCGCCTTTTGAGGCATGTCTTGGTTATTTTCCTAGATCGCCTTTAGATTTCATATTTGAGAAAGATGTAGTTGTAGATGGACATAGCGACATAGACAGAGCGAAGAAATTCATTGACCAAATTCAGTTGATTCACCAAATAGTTCAAGAACAACTAGAAAAGAGTTAAGGCAAGTATAAGGCAAGGCATGATAAGTATCATGTGGATCATTAGTTTCAAGTAGGTGATGAAGTTTGGCTTCACATTAGCAAGGAAAGGCTTCAAGGTGAAGGTAAAATGTTGAAACCAATCTGCTATGGTCCATTTAAAATTCTGGAAAAGATTGCTAATAATGCTTTTAAACTTGAGTTGCCTTCGTATATGCAAATTTACTTTGTGGTTAATGTTGAAAATTTGAAATTGTATGAGCCTCCTTTGATTGAAGATCAAGGAGAAAGTGTACAGATTCCATCAATTGAATATTTTTCTCCATAATTTCTTGATGAGCTTCAGCAAGACACCATACTTGATAGAGGAACAAGGTCATCAAAAAGTAGAAATATTAATTATCTTCGAGTGGGTCTCAAAGGTACAAATCCATGAAAGGAAAAATGGATTGAAGAAGGGAATGTGAGGGAAAAATATGCTCATCCGTTCAAGAACTAAATATAATATTTTTGGGTCCAAAAGGCTTCCAGTGGGGAGAAGTGATCAGGTGCTCAAGTTTATGCTCAAAAATCAAGGTGTAATAATTTTATCAAACTCGGCTTCATATTGAAGATCTCATCATTCTGAATCCAATGGTGTGAACGGTACTCGAATCCGAGCTCATATGCAAAAGTTAGAGTAAGTCAAAGTTCAAGTTTCACTTGACTACATTGCAGGATTGGATGACGTGGCAAAGGTCCCAGCGAATGAGGAGGTGCCAAGTGGCAGGCCTCCATTGTCCCTCGCATATTGTATATCACAGGTTGCAGGTGGATCAGATTAATAATCGGCCCCCATGTAGTGTCAATTGTGATTTGTGATATCACATATCGCAATCACAGGAAAGGAGGAGTTATAGAATCGGCCCTTAGCACAATCAAGGTTATGATGCAAAATATCGCAATCACATATCGCACCCAGTACTCATCGATATGTATATATATATACATATATATGGATTAAAGCTATATATATATATATATATATATATATATATATGTATTAAAGCTGATTACGATGAGCGATGAGCTCCGATAAAGATATGACCCCGAACACGATATTTAATATGTCACAGTTTAAGTTCTCGTCGGGTCCGCAATATCGCATCGCATAACATTCCATCGTTAACAAGACCCTCAGCTGGCCAAAATTCATTGATTGCTAAATGCGATAGTTCACGGATGTAACGCCACTATAGGTTACAATTTAATATCCTGTCGGGTCTGCAATATCGTAATCACAAATCGTATGTTTCTATTCACATACCATAAGAGCCTGCAGCACTTACCGATTGTGATTTGTGATATGACCGATAAGTTATAGCCTGCTATGCGGCAAAATATTCGCTCAATTAGCAATTTTGGAGCGAATTTGTGGGTTTCTATCGATTTTGGAGCAATTTGTGGAACAAATAGTGGGAGAACTATGAGAAGTCATAACTTCTTCAATTCTTATCCAAATTGGATGCAAAAAGAGGCTAGATAGCCATTTTTGAGCATGTTAAACTCATTGAGAGAGGTTTTAGAGGCATTTGAGCATTGTAAACACACTTTTATTGTAATTTTGAGCATAATAGAGAGGCCCAAGCATTGGAAGTTGGACCAAGGAGACGTAGCCCAGGAGGGGTGAAATCCTCATCAAATCTTTGTGTTTTGTGTTGTATTTTGATGTTCCTTGTTGTTATTTTGTTGTTGTTCAACATATGTTTTATGTTAAATTGTTTATAACATTTACATAAGAATCTCTCATGGGAATCAGTTAATTAAGCAAACATGGTGAATCCTTAAGCACTTGACAAGCAAATGATAAGTATATTGGGTTTTATTCTGAATGTGGAATTAGCACAGCATTACTAACCTGCTCCATTTCGTATCACTATGGGACTAATTACTCAACCCACAATTTTTACCGGGCTCAAGAGCATTTGTCAAACTAAGGCTATGGGACTAGTAACTAAACCAACCAAGGGCTCCAAAACATTTTTCCAACCCAGGCTACGGGACTAGTAACTCAACCCAGGTTGTTCCAGGGCTCCAGAGCATTTGTCCAACCAAGGCTACGGGACTAGTAACTCAACCCAAGCTAAGGAAACATGAGAAAAAAATCAAAAACACAACAAGGAAATAAGCCCACAATCATCATGGCTATTTAGGAAATAGCAAGGCTAGGCAATCCACTATCAATCTTGGTTATCCTCCATGTCAATGAAGCCAACTGAATTTTGATATTATCCTCTTGAAGGTTCTGAATTCTACAGTAAATCTCCAACTGACGAATCCAATTATCCAGCTTTTCTACATTAACTTCTCC
>Ga0115851_100733_pt1 | contig 15821 bp, 14 predicted proteins | sample InSIn2gowninarea_FD_83865 | JGI IMG/M metagenome (GOLD analysis project Ga0115851, IMG submission 83865)
TGGGTAAATGAGGTTGAACAGGACAAAGAACCGAAAGCATTGGTTCAGCTAGTCTCTACTGTAGAGATGTCAGTTCTGGCTAAACACCAGAACAACTAAAATAACAGAATGGTGTAATCCATATCATAAGTCGTGACAGTTTCGAATGTTGGCTCATATTAATCCTGAACTCCCTTTAGCCACCAAAACGACCATAACACTAACAAACATTGCTGGCCCTTGCCTACACAGATCCTGAGTGTTATACTTCCTTCACGGTCTGGCCGTTATTCTGTTTTTTCTGCCTTTTCCTTGTTTGTCGTAATTCGTCACCGATCATCTTTGCATCACGCCATTGTTCTTCAAGGTTGCTCATACGAATGGCAGCAATCACACAGTAAACACCTGCTCTGAACTTTTGAGCTGGAGTGAGCTTCTTCTCATATTTCTGTCGATTCATGTCAATGCCCATATCTCGAAGTATACGAAGGTCAACTTGGTTGCTATACGAAGATTAGCACAATTCAACAACCAAGAGCTTGTGAATACATACCACTGTACACGCATTGCCTCACCATTCTCGAGGTAGGTCTTGCTCCAAGCCAGATCCCGCCTTAACCGCTCCTCACGTCGGCATTTCGCTTTCAACCAGAGCACTTCTTTCATCAAGCCTCGAATCTCCTTTTCTTGGGTATTCGCGTTTCGAGGAGCATTTGAGGTGAGCTTCTCAAGCATAGTCTCGTACCGTGCTTGAACAACACCTAGTTCTTGCTCAATGTTTTCAGCTCGCTTGTTGATAGTATTTCGCTCCTCTCTAAGGCGTAAAAGCTCGGACTTCATTGTCAAAGCGTCTTTGCTACGACCTGCAATTTGAACCGACATATTGCGGGCATCATCACGCTCCGCACGTAGTCGTTGCAGCTCACTTCGTAGAGTGAGGTTGTCCTCTCTTTGCATTTTTGTTCTGGTAGCCTGGCGCGCCTCGTCACGTTCGGTACGAATACGGGATAGGTCTGCGCGTAGGGTCTCAACAAGTTTGATCCGATCTGGTGGCGTGGACAGCATGGCAACTTGAAGCATGGCAGTGGATGAGATGTTGAGATTTTCGCAAGAAGGTTACCCGATGCCAAGAGCTTGATTCACGGCTGTCTCAGTGTGTCGGATTGACGTTGCCGCCAAGGATGCCGCGTCTTAAGTGTGTTTGACCGCCAGCCACCGGCAATACTATTTCAATTATTGCACAACTCCGCGTTAAGACTCGGTGGTCGTTAAGCCGCAGGCAACCGAGATCTGAACCTCAGAGCCTCGAGAGCCGCGAGTCACCACGCCTTCACTTTCACCGAGTGGATATCATGGTACTGCCTGGTACCATCATTCACGGACTCGGGCCATCCCATATTCAACAACCGCGCATGTCTCTCCTTGGCACCGAAATGCATTGTTACCTGTTGCTTACAGGAACAACAAACAAGATCCGTAAGCCCAAGGCACAATTGCTGCGAGCACATCACAAGGCAGGAATATGCGTGGTTCTATTCATAAGCATCAATGTCACAAGACGATGCAACTTGTGGTAGAACATACCGCATTAGGAATTGGTGCCGCAAGCCTGAAAGCAGCAGCAGCAGCAGCAGGTTATGTCGTATCCGCGTTCAAGCAGATTATTACGGGCTTACGGCATCAGGCAGGCCGAGCAAGGCCGACAAAGTTAAATCCGAGTTGACAACTGCGCCCTGTGTCGGCCACGACACGCCAATGTTCAGTATGATTGGTTGATATACTCCCTGTGGTTTCATGGTGTTTGAGTTGCTAAGCAGGTGTCAAAGTAATCATCCGCCTATCGCCCTTCAAGGCCGGATTGGTTACACACCAAGTCAATGTCGTGATTGAAGCATTACTGTACTATGCATCCTTTCACCCCGAACGCCGTGATACTTATTCACAACATGAATCCACAACTCACAGAAAAACTTTTTTCGCATTGTAGTTCAACAAGAAAGATTGCTCGCAGACGAACGACCACATCTCATACCGAAGGATATCCGAAAGACCACTTTCATACTTGTATCCAAAGTACATACTGGAACACGAGTCACCGCCAGTCCACATAAGCCAGGGTGATTTAAGCACTTGAAAAGATCTGCTTGCATAACTTACGGTTGCAAAACTGCAGCAAGTTGGAGCCACTTTTCAAACTAAGGATTTTCAGCCGCCCACACCGCTAGCGGTGAAGCCTAAGAGTCACAATTCAACATACATAGTTGTCAGATACCCATTTCGACACTTTCTTCATCTTCACAGACTATACACATTCACACCATGCCTACCATATCGAGGCTTCCACCAAAAGAAATTCCTCTGACACGGGAGTTGTCTATCGAAGCAACGTATTCACTAGTCAGCGTCGCAAGAAGAAAATCATCAGCTGGCTCGAGGACTGATCTTAGACAAAAGCTCGGTCATGCTATTGTATTAGAGGCGGCAAAAAATGCCATTCGCAACTCACCACCACCATCTCCTCAACCCGTATACTCTCAACCAAAGCAACAACATATTCAGTGGGCGAGCCTAGATACACTAAAACGAGAACCAAGACCAAAGGTCGATGAATATGGTTTCGCCTACGATGATGACGATGACGACGACGATACTGGTCTATCACTTTGCAGAACAGCCTCACGAAGTCCTTGAAGCACAGCATTCTTATCAATTCTTATTAATACTCAACAACATCTACACTCATCGACGGACCATTCGACAATGATACCCAACACTGGGTCAGTCAGAAGGAAATCCTCCTTACAGAGCACGGTGCAGCGGCACTCGGGATAAACGGCACGGGAATCAATGACAGAGTTCACACTGTGGCAACCCGCGTTTAGCGAAGAATGCAAGCGATCTACGATCACCAATGAGAGGATCTTACGTTCTCAGACATCGACCAATAGCTAAGCGCGGAGTGGAATTGCGGCATTCGCGCCGAACGAATGTCCTGTCATTGATCTGCAGCGTATGTGAGCCTCGGGCTTGGCTCGAACAGGACTAGTACGCAGATCACCACGTCACGACTGGTTGAGTCGTGATCCGTGTACTTTAGATTGATCAGCAATCTACAGTACAATGGAGGAAGGACGCATCTCATATGCATACCTCATACCTCATACCTCATACCTCACCGGCATTGATTTCCAAGCATATGACGACGTTACGAAGAGATACCCCTGATTACATTTTGAAGTATTATGCTATTAGAGCAGCAGTAGTGGATTGATTGACCGTGGCTTCTGAACCTCGGCATTCTCACACACAAATGAAGATTGATTTAACAAGCATTTACTTCCATATTCCCCCGACCGCCGTGTCATTGTGTACTCTGCATGCTGTAGTCCATGTTAACCAATCGTAAATACATACCGTGCAGCAGTGGTTACAGTATTTCCGCGCGACCGCCCGTATGCAAATAATCGGATAAACGGGCGCACTAGGATATATCGGCATCCCTCTGCAGCATAAAACAGCCAATGCTCTTCCACATTTCGCCAACACGACCACACTGACACCCCACTATCGCGTTTCTTGTCCTCAAAACACAGACATACACTTGCATATCTGCCAAGACCTCCACGCTTGTAGTACAGTACTTTAGTCAGGAGGTACAGTACAACACAGCAAGCACATGCTGACACTGGACAGAAACAAGTCAAGATCACAAGCAGCGGACACATGGACTTCGTGCCGCTGGCGGACATATCCAGTTCTGTGTGACATCGACTCTCCTCCTAACGCGTTGAAGCACTAGGCTAATTCACCGCGCCATTGACCATGGAGCTATCGTCTTTTTGTAACGGGGACATACAGCGTGACCCGATTATCCTACAACCAGAAGTGCAGGAGCATTCCCATTGCACAGACAGGACGAACGAACTGTAATCTTGTTCAGTTTCAGACCCGGAATAAGTGTTAGATGTAGTCAAACTTTCGTGGAAGAGATGTGTTTTGTTAGCACCGAGACCGAAGCCAATATGCTGGTGTGTAGATAACCCTTCCAGGAACAAGGCACTGACCAACTATGAAAATCAGAAAATTCTCTACATTCCACTATAAACCTCATGACTGCTGTCTTATGGTTTACGGGCTTCTCACACAAATAGCAGCTGGTAAATTAATCATCTGAACGCAGCTGGATCCATGTACTAGAACCATGACGTGGTGTCAGTGTTCAACATGCTGATGTAGCAGTGTTTATCAATATTGCAAGACATACTACAGTACGGTTGCGCATCCAACATGTCCCAGTTTCGACCAATTTGGACCAATCGCTTAGGAAAGCAAGACATACACAAGTCTCCGATCTTCGGCAAGGTCTTGTTTTGTTTGCCCTTCAACCATCAACGAGCGCTTACTTCGACCTTACAGGGTTTTACGATCGAGCTGCCTTAGATTAATCCTGACCTGATCCGGGACCGGATCAAGCTACCCTAGGTCGATGCCGACCCGACTCGTTCGCGGGGGAGCCTAATCGAAGATGCACGCTAATGAATCTAGACCACACAATGCCCCGGCCACTCTACGCCGATACAGTATCCCGATACATAAAAATCCTACCGGACACACAACCGTACAATATATGCAAAGGATGTATGTATAAATAACGTCAAGCAGGAACTTATCACAATATTCCCTTGATATGCAAAAGGCTCTCCTAATATGGCAACCAACGCCCAAATAGCCATCATCGGAGCTGGGGTCGGCGGTCTAGTTACAGCCCTCAACCTCCACGCCTATGGCTTCGAGAATGTCAAGATCTTCGAAGCAGCGAGCCACATGGTACCACTCGGTGTTGGTATCAATGTCCAACCACACGCCATTTTGATCCTTCGTGACTTGGGACTGCTCCCAGCACTTGAAGGCACTGGCATCGAGACACAGGAGCTAAACTTCTATGATCGCTTTGGAAACCCCATCATCAGCGAGCCGCGTGGGAAGCTCGCGGGGTACAAGGTGCCGCAATTTAGCATCCATCGTGGAAACTTCCAGATGCTATTGCTAGACACTGTCAAGGAGCGGCTAGGGGAGGATTGTGTACATTTGAACCATACCCTGGACAGTTTTGAGGACCTCGAAAATACGGAAGGCAAGGCCAAGCTTCGGTTTGTGCAACGAAAAGATCGTTCTCCGGCCGACACGCCCGAGTTTGACGCGGATGTGGTTGTCGCGGCGGATGGGATTAACTCTACCGCCCGTCGTATTCTGTATCCCAATGAAGGACCACCACATTTCTCCGGCCGCATGTTATGGCGTGGATGTTTAGAGCGCGAGCCATATCTTACTGGCGGGACTATGATCTGGTCAGGTCACGCCAACCAAAAATTTATTGCATATCCGATTTCCAGGCAGTCTCAGCTATCAACACCACCAAAGTCACTGGTCAACTGGATTGCGGAATTGAGGATAAGAGACGAGAACGACCCTGATACTACACCCCCGGAGAAAACGGATTGGACTTTCTCGGTTCCCAAAGAACGGTTTGCAGGTGCGTTCAAAGATTGGACATTTGGTTTTCTAGATGTGCCAGAATTGATCGAGAAGACACCCAAGGTGTGGGAGTACCCAATGTGTGATAGAGATCCTATAGACAGATGGAGTTTTGGACGATTGACATTGTTAGGTAAGAATTCCCCAATTTACTTACACACGCTATGCCTTTACAATTCAAATATATTAACCTCCATTCAGGCGATGCAGCTCACCCCATGTACCCTATAGGCAGCAACGGTGCCTCCCAAGCAATCATCGACACTGCCTGTCTAACAAGATGTCTCCTAACCTGCAAGAGTACATCCGATATTCCAGCAGCTCTAAAGGCATACCAGGACGACCGTCTACCAACAACAGCCAAGATTGTAATGGCAAATCGTGGAAATGGACCGGATCAAGTCTTGCAGGTAGCATATGAGAGAGCTCCAGACGGCTTCAAGCACATCAATGACATTATACCCCAGCAGGAATTGGAGGATATAGGATCGGCTTATAAAACTGTGGCTGGCTTTCAGATGGATAGTGTGAACGTAATGGCAGAAAAGTCGGTAGGAACGGCGGAGAAGCTAGGATTGAAGTCGCCAAAGGCGTGGACGGTGGATGGGCTGAACGGTTCGTGAGTAGTTAGATGGTGAAGAATGGAACGCGAAGCCTTGATGCCAAGTTCAAAATGAATTCTCGAATCGCTTCGTACATCCACGGATCTATGGCGTCCACCCTGAGCCTACTCTAACCTCTACCGTGGTACTGACATTATATTAATGCTCACTCATTAATTCATCTTCTACACGGGAAATAGCGACAGATAGTTCACCAGCCACAAATACGTCTGCATCACGAGATCAAACAGCAGACAAATTGTTGATGATAAGACAGGATTGATGCCTCCTTTGAAATGACTTCTTAAAATAAAAGTAGAAACCAAAATTATGGACTGATATCGGCCTTGCTGCTTCCGGCAAATTGCTTGGATAGACACGTGACTAATATCATTTCTTCCCAGCTCACATCCATCACTACCTTGTTGAAAGTTACACAGCCATATTCCATACAAGCGCACACTCGACAGTCTCATTCCTCCTCCCGATAGATGAGCGACATTCGGTAGTACAGTCACAACACCCACAATTCGCGTACGTTGCCTTGTACCTTACCAAACTCAAGCATCAAAAAGGGGCTCTTCGACAACCCTCCACAACCATGGCCACCCGATTGATGCGTTTAGCCTACCTAATCGGCACCCTCGCAATCCTCTGGCCAGCATGGCAATGGCTAGAAAACTACAAGGTCAGCACACTCACCCACCCACTCGATCAACCACTCCATCCACAACCCACCCTCCCCTCCAAATCTCACCTCACCTACCCCCTCACTAACAAACCCCCAGTCAAACTTCTACATCTTCAACCCCACAACAATGCAGTCCCTCGTAACCGAAGCCCTAACCCTCCACCCAAACTCCACAACCCTAACAATAAACCACATAATCTCCACCCTACAACAAACCCACGGGACCAAGCACATAAACTCAACCCCCTTTCCCCCCTCCCACCCCTCAGACCCAATAACCACCGGCATAAGCCCCTACCCAGAAAAGTGGCTCTTCAACAACGCCGGCGGCGCCATGGGATCAATGTACCTCATCCACGCCTCTGTTACCGAATACCTAATCCTCTTCGGCACACCCTTGGGCACAGAAGGCCATACAGGCCGCCACACAGCAGACGACTACTTCCACATCCTGGAAGGCGAACAATGGGCCGCTCCCGCGCATTCCCTCGTTATGGAACGCTACCCGAAGGGATCAGTGCATCATCTGAGGAGAGGTGATGTGAAGCAGTATAAGATGCATCGGGGTTGTTGGGCGCTGGAGTTGGCGCAGGGGTGGATTCCGGGGATGTTGCCGTTTGGGTTTGCGGATGCGATTAGTAGTACGCTTGATTTTGCGACGGTGGGGCGCACGGTGTGGATTACGGGGGGGGATATGGGAAGGAATCTGTGGTGGGGGAAGATTTGATCCGGATCTCTTCTTCTCTCACACCCTCTCTTCTTCTGTCGAGAGAGAGGAGAATAGGCACTGTTGCGTTGTATACTACTGTATTCAGTAAGGGTTGTTGATTGAGGGAGATGCCCGTAATTACTTCACCATTGGCTTCAAGTCTCTGGTGCAGCAAAATGTGTTTTACCAAGCTATGTATACCCTGCTTCTTGCTTCTCCGCGTTTCTGCTTCTTCGTTCGCTAATCAATTAACATATCATTCTTTTTATCACGGCACTTCCAAGACACAAATTCGCAACCACTCGAACCTCCACGCACGTGACTTCAGTATGTCGTTCAGCAGATTTTGCATACAACCTGATGCTATGGGCACTGAATGGGATGAGACATGGCAAACTCAAGGCTGAAATACCCGGGTATCATTAATTCGTGACTGCATAGTTTTTTAACTGGTCAACTATTTCGTACTGCAAGAATAGTACAGCTCTTCAGCTCCTGCTCGAAGAACATGAATCTGCACTTCAACCAAGTACCATCCAAACTCTTTTCCTATTCATCAAGAATCTGAACTTTACCGAGTAGACTAGTCTAGCCCAGAAGCCCTTCTAGGTTGTCTTGTTAAGACCTTCTTGCTGACTGATCACAGACACCCTACGTTCTTTGATAGCGTTCTCACGCTTCAAGAACTCGGCTTGTTCGATCCTACTCTTTTTCAAATCCACAAAGAACGCCAGTAGGGCTAAGCTCAAGGCTGTTAAGCCAAAGAGGAAATAGAAGGGTAAGCTGTTGTTGCCTGTAGGACTGGCGTCGATGATAGCAGAACTGACGATAGGACCAATAAAGGCGCTAGTCTTGCCCATGATGCTAAACAGTGAGAAGAAAAGGAACTCCTTTCCTCGAGGAGTGACCTCACTTATCATGATTTGAGAATAGCTATACCATGGGCAGACGAACAAACCATAATAAATCTGGTACAGCCAGAATTCCCATGCATTGTGAAACCCGAAACGTTGAGTCCAGATACCGATCATACCCCAAGCATCCAAGACAAGGATACCTACCATGACCGCGTCAAACATGACTTTCGTTGACAGTTTGAAACGTTTTTGAATGGTCCAAAAGCCGAAGATACCAATAAGCTGGGTGGTGATACCGACAATGAAGAGGTACGTTAGAGTGAGGGTATTATAAGCCACAACACTGTTTTGAAGCGTTGCGATCACGGTAACAGTTGTGTTGAGAGAGTCACCTAGAAGACTGTACTGGTTAGTATCTCATGTATGAGCTAGAGCAGGATCCACATGTACTCACAAATAACCAATCAAGTATAGAAGTGTCTGTTTGAGCTCCCAAATCTGTACGACAGCTCGCCAGAGTGTCCATGGAAGCACTGTGACAATGTTAAGGCCTGCGGGTATTGATTGACCAGGTCGATGCTTCTCAAGAACGAACCACGGTATAGCAAGTAAAACCCACCAACCCGTGCAGTAGGCAATAAGCACACTCAATCCCCAGTCATTGTTAGCTGTTGAAGCATTAACATCAAGAGCCCAGAGAACGCCGACCAAGGTAGCCAGAATTACGATCTCGCCGGCAGACTGGGCAATAAAGGCGACATTGGAAATCCTGTTTCTTTCCATCATATCGTTAAAGTCATATTCCTCGCGATCAATCTGACCGTTTTCATACTCTTCCGCTTTTAGACGCATCTGAGGTGTGTTTCGTGCTAAACCTGGGAAGGCTGCAGTCCAGAATGTAATACACATCTGATAGGCGATCAAACCAATCATGTAGAGGCCAACACCAACTTGCCACTTGTCGGCTGTATGTACACCCAGCCATCCAAAACCCAGACCAAATGCGACAATTGTCCAGAAGATCAGGATATATGGTCGCCATCTACCGTAATCTGCCAAACTGCCGAGCAACAAGAACAGTACGACTTGAATGGCGAAGCTGATACCATTACACAACAACACAATTGAACTGATTGTACGCTCTCTTCCAAAGAATAACAAAATACCACTGTCACCACCCGCTTCGTAGAGAAAGTCTTGAAAGGATGTGGGAGCGAAGTTGAATAGCGTCAGACCGTTGTTGCCGATGTAGTAACTGTAATATGCCCAGATTTCCCATTTCGTAGTTTGATATTTAGGATCGAATTGATCTGGCGCTACTGGTCGTTCCTCGCCAGTGCCATTGTTGCCAGATGGGCCGTACAAATCAGCCTCTCCATGGATCTGCTTCGAGTCTTCGGCTTCGACCGAATCGGCCGCAGCCACAATTCCAGCATTGGGAACGGACATTATTATGAAACGTAATATAGGCCAGTATACTGTGTCATGGAGGATTAGGATAAGGAAGGGTAATTGCAAAGCGCAACGGATGCTGGAAAGTGGTCCGCATCATTTTCAGCTCGCCCGACAGGTCGCCCTTGACCGAGTTTGCATGGAGTTGGCGTATATCACGAACCTCGTAAAGGTCGCTTTGACCTAACGTCGTTACTGCATGTTAGTACGACACTAATTGTGGTTGTTGAGGGAGTGCAATTGGTGACGATGGGGGAGAAGCTTTGCAGGCACGAGCACGACACCAAATGATAAGCTTTGGCGGAGCTCTGACTGGTTAAGCCAGAAGCTAATGGCTAATGCGGGGCCCGCCTACGTCGATCGTTTCCCAGCACTCACTTTAGGTTTAGGTAACTTTCTCGGCTAGCAGAGTCTTCCATCACCTCTCGCTTGACCTTCTCGTTACATATCCCATGCCTGCATTACATACAATACTTCGAAGAACCTTGATACTATAGGTATTAACATCACTTCTTTGATGTGGCAGCACCTTTGCCCTTTCGTTGCTTTCCTTTCTCGCTGCTATCACTCCACAATGCCATCAAATTGCTCGCTGGTCCAGACATGCCTCCTTGTGCCTGAAAGCTCTGAAGCAGATTCTTGGCCAGTTGCTCGTCAATGTCGTTCAATTCCTCCTCCCCGTCGTCCGAACTGTCCTCTCCCTCGACAAAACCAGTCTTTGGACTTGTAATGGTTCGCTTCGATGAGCTTCCTGATGCCTTCGTTGATTCCAGGTCGAGTGCTCCACTCGCTCTTAATTCATCGCCCATGCGCTTCATGATATCTTGAATATGCTCGTCATCATACACATCGTCATCCTCGTCCTCATCCGACTCAGAAACCTCAACTCGCTTTTTAGTCTTGATATTCGCTGCCTGTGATCGAGTTGACACTTCAGAAGGTGCTGACTTGGGATCGGCATCAATCTTTCCACTCATAAGCTCCTTCATTGCTTCAGGTGGCATACCCATCATCTCCTGCATAATTTTAGTAAACTCATCCTCGCCGAAGCTAGCCTCCTTATCTTCTTCCAGATCGTCACTATCGATATCTTCTAGATCATCGGTATCAGAACCACCCTCGTTGAACATGTCATCGTCGCCCATTTTATCATCCTTAAGAAAGTCCTCAAACTGCTTCACGATTCTCTGTAGATTTTCTTGTGCGGCCTTATCACCAAATTCGGCTTTCTTGCCAGTTTTGGGATCTTTCTGGCCAGTACGGTCAAGCTCAGCTTGAAGGTCATCAAAGTTTATATCCAGCCATTTTTCGTCGTCGGTGCGCATTTCCAGTCCTGCAAGCTCAGAATCAGAAGGTAACGTTGCGTCGCCAGATTCCAGGTCGGAAAGGAGTAATTGCATTTCGCGGACGGCAGGACGATCTTGGTAGTGAGAGTCGGAGAGAAGCATCTCAAAGCCGCAGGCCAATTTCATGCCCGTCTGTGCTTGATCAAACGCTTTGGTCTCTGTTTGGGATGGCATGGTGCTTTTCCAGGCTTCAGGGATTTCGAAATCTTGAGACTTCAGTTGAGCATACGCTACACGAGGAAATCTAACACTTAAGGTGACCAGATCAGTTGGTGGAAAGGTGAGGCCTGAAGTATCTTTCGATTGAAGTGGTTTAAGCGAGATCGGATCACGGAGATAGAATGCTTCGATTGCCGGCGAGACGTAGGCTGGCTTGTGAAGGACGAGGTATGCGATACGTCGTGGAAAACGCACCATGGCATGGTGCATATTGTCCTTGATCTGGCCCGGATAGTTGCGCAGTCTGTAGAAAGCTTCTTCCTCCATCGTGGCGGAATGCATGATTCGTTTGGGTTCTGATAGGATGATTTGATGTGCTTGTTCGAGACCCAGCTTCTCGTCTGTACGTTTAGATGACTTAGCATGGCTGGTTGGCTTGATGACCTTGAGCTGACCACTGTTGATCCAGACTCTGTTCTCAGCAACTTCCGGCTCAAGCCATTCAGGCAGGGTGCCTGATGCCTCGATTAGCAAGAACTCTCCATCCGAGTCTGTCACTTTAGTCCATAAACTTGGGAATTTCTTGGTTAGTTCACGCAATAGCCAAACAACGACCCATTCATCTTCAATTGAATCGCCGTACTCAGTCCTCCCGCGAAGTAAGTTCAGACCTAACACGGTATTAGATTGATCTTCGATGTCCTGTCTAATAGGCATACAGACCTCACCGTTTTCCTTGCAAAGTTCGAGACCGAAGGATTGGCGCTGCCAAATGTAGTCCTTCAGCCATTGTTTTTGGACTTCATTAGCATACTTCTGAACATCTCGCAGAGCAAGTCGAGTCTCTGATGGATTGTTCTGATCGAGTGTAGAAGCGATGATGTACAACGAATATTCTATGCAGTCGTCTGGCAGGGTTGGCTTCGGGATTGGATGGAAGGTTGATTTGAGCCATGCAATATCCTCTTCTTTCGAATTCATGTTGCCAGCAAGCACCGCGATACAATCAAGCGTACCGACAGAACTGCACCTATGAAGCCTTTTGCACTTTCGAAGTCTTGCCACTTGAGGAACATCAGGTTTACGAGATTTTGCATTGATGAAGTCCTGCCTGGGAGTTGTGGCAGCCAAAACTAAGCACTAGTCCCAGCGAGCACTAGTGTATAGGTCAACCACTGGCGGCCGCCAAACACGTCGTTTGTTTACATACAACTGCTTCCACCAATCAACACATTTCATACCGTCGACCATAATAATCTCGCTGCATACACCTCGTCTTTGCATTTTACTATTGTTTTGGTGTACGGATTCAATTGCTTCAATGCCAGCGCTTCATTACAGAAGGCTTCAAAATCATTAGCCAACATGAATATCGGCACGCCAGCAGCGAGTAACGTCACGCTTGACTCAGATGACTTTGACATCAATCAGCTCGCCGTCGAACCATCCTTCATCGCACCACCAGACAAGGGTCTCTTGAACAGGAGCGCCAGAAACAATGGTTTGCTCCAAACACCAGGTGCGGGACGTGGTCCCCTACAACAACTCATCAATGGCAATCAAATCCGTCCATCAAAATCCGAGTTCACACCATTGCTGAAGAGTGCTGCGAGGAACAACATCTCGAAACGCCTATCCTCGGGACGTCGACGGTCGGGTCTGACATCGGTAGACGAGACAAACCTTGGCAGCGAGCACTCTAACAGCTTGATCGATCGCAATGATTACACACCAATGCCGCAGAATCTCAGCAGCAGTGCTGCCAGCACTCCTTTGGCTCAGTTGCCCAATCGAGATGGTGCAGTTCTTGACAACGGAAATATGATGACTTTACGCGAACAAGAAAACATTATTGACAAAATCGAGAAGGAGAACTTTGGATTGAAAATGAAAATACACTTCTTGGAGGAGAACTTGTCCAAACGCGGTAGTGAATTCAATCAAACGGCTCTCAAAGAAAACGCCACTCTGAAGGTCGATCGTGTGACCTTGCAAAAAGAACTACATAAGTTCAAGAAGACAATCGCGCAGGCTGAACGTGACGCTGACCAGTATCGCAAGCAATTGGACGAATACAGAGAACGTGTTCGAAGGAAGCAGGTCACAGAGAGTGTGCGGGTGGAAATGACCAGCATGAAGACAGAGCTGGAACAGAAATACCAGGAGATTAAAACGCTGCAGACCAAATATGACACCATTCGCCAGGGAAAGAATTCTGAAACTGAGAAGCTGCGCGATGAAATTGCCGATTTACAAGCTGACCTACGGGAACGAGACCGTCAGCTTGATGAACGTGAAGAGGAGATTGATACGCTCAAGTCTACTGCTAAACGAGGTTCAAACGCTGCGGCTGAATTTGAAGAGGATCTCGAGTCCGCGAAGCAGGAAATTGAAGACCTCAGAGCTCAATTGGAGAAAGCCCAAAGCGCTGCAAAAGAGGCCAAGGACGAACGAGAAGCTGCCGAAGATGACAAGCGACAAGCAGAACAAGACCTGGATGAACTGCGGGATGAAATGGCCAACAAATCTTTCTCCACCAAAGGCTTGAGTAGACAACTGGAAGAGAAGGCTGCGAAATTCGAAGACGATTACCATGAGCTGCAAGAGCGCTTCCAGCAGTTACAAAAATCACTCGAAGGAAAATCGGAAAGCGAGCGCAAACTGCAAGAGCAACTGCGTGAAGTACAGAAGGAAGGCTCGTCTGATCTTCGTCACTTGCAACAAGATCTCCAAGCTTCACAACAGCAATGTGAGACCTTTGAGCGAAAATACAACAATATGGCGAAACAAGTCGAGTCTGTCACAAGAGAATTGACCATCAAGACTGAGGAGAAAGACTTGTTACAAACCCGGCACGATGCACTCACTACAGAATCAATGCAACTACAGAGTGACGTCACAAGAGCACGGAACTCAATAGCCTCTCTCGAGACTAACGTGGAGCAGGAGAAGCAACGATCCGCTCAGAACGACAACAATCTTCGGCTGCAGCATAGAAATGAGCTCGATCATCTGACTGAACAAGTCGATGCTTTGCACCGTGAAGCCAGCACCAGGGACGAGCAGCATGCCATCGAGATCGAACAGTGGCACACTGAAAGACGAAATTTGGAAAGCGCGAAGGATAAAGCTGAAGAAAAGGCAAATGGACTGCAACGAACTGTCGACAAGTTAAACGATGCCCAAGGAACGTTGTCCGGCCGTGAAATGAGGCTCCAAGAAGCACTCGAGAGTGAAAAACAGAGACACCAGCAGGAAGAGAATGTTCTCACACGTCAGATCAACGAGTTGAACCAAGACTTGGTGGCAAAGCGAGCTGCTGCTGAGGATAACCGACAAGAACTGAACAATGCTCGAGAAGAGCTGCGGATTTCAGTTAGGGAGCAGGCCCTGCTGAAAGAGAAGGTCGCAGAATTGGAAGATGAGATTGAAGTTCTGCAAGCGGATATTGAGCAAGAGCACGATTTGGTACAACAACTGCAGCAAAGATCGTCACAGGCCTCAGATTCTCAGTTGGCTAAGACGAAGAAAGAGAAGTCTGAGCTGCAGGAGTCATTGTCCAGCCTCCGACTTGAGCTTGAGAGTGCCAAACGAGCCACGCAAGAAGTAGAAGCACAACGAGACGAAATCGAAGCGAGGCTTGAGAAGGGTCAACGACCACAGGATGACACTTTCGATATGCAACAGGAGAAGCGTGAACTCAAACGAGAGCGACAGAGATTGGAAAAAGATCTCGAGAAATTGCGCCTCGAACGTGATGGTCTGGCACAGACCAACAAAGAACTAGAGGAAGAGCTCGACGCTGAGATCGAGCGAGCAACTTCAGAGGAGCATAAACTACAGTCTGAGATTGACAACCTTCGTGGCAAACAGCTCACATCCTTCGACACTAAAGACAAAGAGCTCACCTCATCCAAAAATAAGATCGCTCGACTGGAGTCACGAATTCGTGACCTGGAAGATCAGCTCGAAGCTCACTCAAGAAGAATTTTCTCTCCTGGTGTGGATATCTCTGGTCTGCAACATGATCTTACAGAAGCTCGAAAAAATGAAACTGCAGCCACCAAGCGGGAGACCGACCTCAAATCTACTAATCGAGACCTCAAGATGAAACTCAACGATCTTGAACGACAGCTTCACGAGGCACGTCTATCAGAGCTGAAGGCTAGATCTCCTGTCTCTTCTGTGTCTTCAAATGGTGTACGAGAGGTCAATCAACTTCGACAGGAGGTCTTTGATGCCCGAGCGCAACTCAAACAAATTCAGGATGAGAACCAGCGCTTGAAGAAGTCTGCTAGCAGAGCCTCTCAAGACAACACTCATCAGGTGGTTATGCAAGCCCAACTTGACTCAAAGGCCGATGAGATCGATGATCTTGCAGCTAAACTTGAAGGTCAAAATAAGCTTGTTGAGACCCTACGCGCAGACCTATCCCGTATTCGTACCGAACGTGACGAGGCGCGCCAGGCTACCAGAACAAAAATGCAAAGA
>Ga0115851_100734_pt1 | contig 15818 bp, 7 predicted proteins | sample InSIn2gowninarea_FD_83865 | JGI IMG/M metagenome (GOLD analysis project Ga0115851, IMG submission 83865)
AAAAAAAATTTTTAAAAAAAAAAATAAAATAAATATTTTTTTTTTAAAAAAAAATAAAAATAAAAATTTATTTTTTTAATAAAAAAATAAATTTTTTATTTTTTTTTTTTTTTTTTTTTTTAATTTACACTTACATTTCATAACATAAATCTTAATAAATATTCATAACATTTCAAACATAAACCTTAAGTCCGACATTAGAGTAGGTCAAAATAAATTCTAGTTAGTCCATTTTGTTAGAATAGAGCAAAGAAAAACGTTAGTTCAACCTCTTTGTTAATCTGTCCTATTTATTTATGCTTTGTAGGTCATATACACGGATAAGACTTGACTTCATATACACGTTGAGCAATGCACATATTTTGTATGGAACATCAATCAGAGAACACACATCTGATCACATAAACACAGAACTCTAAACACTTGCCTTCATTCGATGATGAATAGGTATTTATACATGACAGAGAAATTTCTGGAGTTTGATGGGGTGGTGGCTTCTCTGGGAAGCTTGCCCATTTGTCAATGAATTCTAGAAACTGCACCTAAAACATCTGCTGAATTCTAGATTAATCTAGCTGCTGTAATAATGGTGGGTAGTTGGAATTAATTCCTTCCAACACTCCCCCTTAATTCCAACCATATAACAAATATATAAGACACTCTAAACGTGCCTGCTGGTCTAAGTCTCATCTAGGCTTACAATATAATCTTGAATTTCTACAACACATAACTTACTTCTACAAAACTCAATTTTTGCCTTCCCAAGAGGCTTAGTGAATATGCCAGTGACATTCTCATTTGTATTACAGTACATTAGAGAAATTTCTTTTGATTGGACCTTTTCTCTTACAAAATGATATTGTGTGTCTATATGCTTTGACCTTGCATGACATACAGGATTGTTCCCCAATTTGATGGTGGTTCGATTGTCACATCTGATCACTGTAGGTTCTTGTTGACCTTCACCAACCTCTTCAAGTATTCTTCTAAGCCATATAGCTTCACAGGTGCCACTACATAATGCTTTATATTCTACTTCAGTTGATGACACGGAAAATGTTGCCTGTTTCTTGCTGCTCCATGATATAGCTCCCGATCCTATGTTGAAGACGTATGCAATGGTGGATTTCCTATCATCTGGATTTCTGGCCCAGTCAGAATGAGAATGACCTATCAATTCTACATTACAAGCATTAGTATATTCAACACCAAAATTGATAGTTCCCTTTAAGTATCGAAGGACCCTTTTTGCAGTTATCCAATGGCTTTCATGAGGCTTAGCCATGAATTGGCTAAGTATGCTTACTGCATAAGCAATCTCTAGTCTGGTGGTAGTGAGATAATTCAGACTTCCCACTAATTGTGGATGCAATGTTCCATTCACCTCTTTTGTTCCATGATCACTTCTTAATTTGATATTTTGTTCCAATGGAGTACTCACTGCTTTACAATTCATTCATATGAAATCTCTTTGGTACTTCATTTGTATATTTTCTTTGTGTGATTATGGTTCTTCCATCATTTCTCCATACTTCAAGACCCAAACAATAGTGCATTTCACCAAGATCCTTCATCTCGAATTCCTGTGATAACTTTATTTTTATTTCTATGATTAATTTATCAGCACTCCCTATTATTATTAGATCATCAACATATATAGAAAGTAATACTACATCCCCATTTCTATCCCTATTGACATACAAATTAGGATCATTTTTACTCCTTTTAAATCCTTGCTGAAAGAAGAATTTGTCAATTTTCTCATACCAATATCTGGGGGTCTGTTTTAGTCCATATAAGGCCTTCCTTAACTTGCGTACAAGATGTTCTTGTCCTTTCTTTACAAATCCTTCTGGTTGAACAAGATAAATCTCTTCTTTTAAGTCACCATTTAGAAAAGCTGACTTTACATCTAATTGATGTAGCTTCCAATCATATTTAGTTGCCAATGCTATCATTATTCTGATTGTATTCATTTTTGCAACCGGAGCAAAAGTATCTTCATAATCTATACCTTCTTTTTGTGAATAACCTTTTGCAACCAATCTAGCCTTATACCTGTCTATGCTACCATCTGCATTAAATTTTGTCTCGTACAACCATTTTGATCCTATAGGGACTTTATTTTCAGGTAATTCTGTTAATTCCCAAGTTTCATTTTTCATTATAGAGTCATATTCTTCTTGCATAGCTTCCATCCATTCTTTATGATTTTTGGCTTGTTCATAGTTTAAGGGCTCAAAAATAGTGATTGCTTGAGACATTAAAGAATAATCTTTATACTTTATGGGGGCTTGAATCTGTCGTGTTGACCTTCTTAGAGGTTCATTACTTTGTGGAGTACCTTGTCCTTTCCTTTTCTGTGGAGTGCCTTTATCACTTCTTTATGGACTTTGATCCCTTGATGTGTCTTTTGGAATGTCCACATGCTCTAATTCTTGGGTTGATTCCACAACTTCTTCTTCTTCCTTAACGCTTTCATAAGAAGACTGCCATGTATCATGTTCATCTTCTTTTATTTTTTTATTTACATGCTCATGAAATATAACATCTCTACTTGCAAAGACCTTGTGAGTACTTGGATCACACATTTTATATGCTTTTTGATCAGTGCAATATCCAATAAAAATACATTTGATGGCTTTGGCATCTAACTTTCTCCTATCTTCTTTAGGAATATGAGCAAAGGCCTTGCATCCAGATATCCTTAAATGACTAACATTAGGTTTAAAACCATAAAATGCTACAAATGGTGTTTTGTGCTCAAGATACTTAGTAGGGCTTCTATTTTTAAGATATACAGTTGTATTAATAGCTTCAACCCAAAAACTATTAGAAATTCCTTTACCTTTTTCCCTTTTTTTATTATTTATATATCACCAATAATAACACTCCTCTTTTTTTTTTTAACAATAAATATGATATTGAATTAACATAACACAAACTGTGACATTCTCTTTTCTTCAAAGCCAATGTCACGAACAACAGATATCCCTATCTACACAGTCACTTATAATTACATATCACACACTTGAGAGTTCCCCCTTCTCATGGTTTACAGCTGCAACCAAAGAAACACTATTCCTATTCCCCGCCATTAACGATCAGAGCTTGCACGTTTGCTCAGCCCTGAATTCTTAAGCAATTGCCCAATGTAAAAACTGTTATCCAAACTTAATACAAAATAAAAAAATGTAAAACCCTGATTCAACAAAATTCACTAAGGAAAGGAATATCCAGAATCATAATTGCCTTCTCACCCACAGCGTGCCCCTCAAGATCTGAGACAATCACCACTTCAACACCTTGCTTCCTTCAATGTTTTCTTAACATCAAAACAGAAAAATACACGCAACATTACGGAAGCAAAAGATTTTATGGCAACAAAAGAAAACTTACACGCGGTCCTCCTACACAGCAATTTCTTACATAGTAGCTTCATCCATTTTGCCTTTCACCAAAGCAACCACATCGCAGTCCCCATGCCAACGTTCTCCTCACACGACTGCCACAGTATTGAATATCCACACCGCTAAAGCCACTCCAACTCTAGCGTCCAAACTACACACAGTGATACACCACACTGTAACTGCAACAACTTGCAAACTCCAACCTGCGCTCCACACTAGTCTTTCTGCAACATGGACACTATGCAATAGACACTGATCACTCTGCAATAGTGATCTCACACTCTAATCACTCACAACTCAACCTCACCTCACACCTACTCTGATACCAAATTATAGAGCACATAGTTGATCACGTAAACATAGAAATCTGAACACTTGCCTTCATTCAATGATGAATAGGTATTTATACATGACAGAGAAATTTATGGAGTTTGATAGGGTGGTGGCTTCTCCAGGAAGCTTGCCCATTTGTCAATGAATTCTAGAAACTGCACCTAAAACATTTGTTGAATTCTAGATTAATCTAGCGGCTGTAATAATGGTGGGTAGTTGGAATTAATTCCTTCCAACAACATCTTTATACCACAACCATGTGGATAATAGTTTTCTTTACAGGGTACATGTCTAACAATATGGAGAAGCCTCTTTGCGTGGATGTGGTTACATTAGGATGTCTTAAATATAGTTTAAAATTCACACCACTTGCATTAATTGTTTTATTCTACATGTGAAATTGATTTCCTTACCCATAAAAAAGGTTAATATAACCAAATTCGTTTTCCATTTTTCAAGTGAAGTCTTAGTATAGTTATAACTCCATTTTACACCACATCTTTAAGTGTGTTTGGCTTCCACAAACAAAAGACCCAAATTTTCCAAATATTTACAAAACGATAAGATAAAATGGGAAAATTTAAAACTTCAATTTCCCTGTTCGTCTTGTCTTGTATGATCATTTCCTTTAGTGTTCACTTGCAATTGGAAACTTTTTCCAATTTAGTGTTCACTTGGAATGGGAAACTTTTTCTTTTTCTTTTTCTTTTTTTTCTTTTTTTTCTTTTTTAAATTTAGATTTGGGTCCTAATTAGTTATATTTATAGCTTTTTTTAAGTATGCATCAAATAAAGGTAGATTGAATAATTAAGATAATTTATTACTTTATTTTTACTCAAGTTTAAATTCTCAAAAATGACGCTCATACTCTGTCATAGTAATGCTGGAAGGATAGGTGTTCCATTGGACTTTAGGATCTAAGCTAGAAGGACAGGTGTCTCATTGGAGTCTAGGACCTATGGTGGAAGGATAGGTGTCCCATTGGAGTCTGGGATCTACGCTGGAAGGATAGGTGTCCATTGGAGTCTAGGATCTTGACTTTGATTTCCAGTGGTCTCTAGACATCTTGGTTTTAAGATGAACTCTTAAGATGAATTATGAGTTTATGGTCTATGCGGCTGCACGCTATTGCATGCATATGGGGAGGTTGCTAGTTGCCATCAAAATTCAACTTTAAGAAAAAAATTTCCTCTAAATATGGTAAATCATGATTAACAAATGTGAGTTACCATTTTTTCATAGGAGTAAGGAATCAGGTTTTTGAAAAGTTTTTGACTTTTAATTATTCAGATTCTATAAAAAAAAAAATTCATAATTTTTAAATATTTTGTAAAAGTTTTAATATTTTTATTTATCTATTTCTTGAATTAGTTATAGTTGATTGTAAAGGTTTTAATTATTTTTATTCAAATTGGTTGCATTGAGAAGCTATAAAATTTTCTTCAACTAAAAGAAGAAATGGTTAAAGTTTAGATATTAAATTTTAATAAATATTTTTAATTAATTTTAATGTATTTTAATATTTCAATCTATATCTATCTATATATATATATATATATATATATAACATTTTTATTTGTATTGTTTAACAAAATAACTTTATAGTATTTGTAAAAATCAAAATACATGTGCCAAGTACCTTTGGCTTGAATATTTGTATTTGGTGGATCCACCGATAAATTGATCCACTTGAAGGGATCACTTCATGGCTTGTTTATGAGGTGTCCGTATATATGAGGAAAAATAACAAAAGAAAACTTGACCCTTCTATCTTTCAATAATAAAATTGCTCTAATAACTAAGATTCCACTAATTAAACCAACTATAAAACTAAATATAATAAATATTACTAGAATAAATATCAACCCTCTTTCATTTAAATTAATTAATTATTGTGTAATGTAATATAATTTAATAATGAAAAATCAATAATCTAAATAATTAAATTAAATAAAACTTTTATGTTAATTTTATAAATTATTAACAATTATATTTAAATAAAAAACACAATATAAATATATATTTAATTTAAATCACTTTATTTAATTTATTTATTTTCTTTGATTTAAATTATTATTATTAATTAGTTTACCTAAAGGAATAATATAAATAACATTTAATAAAATTCCACGGCTTCCACTTTATAGGAAATGATTTGCAACCAAGAAGATAGGGATGTAAAAGTGTTGAAGTGTCATACGTCCATATTGGCCGAAATTTGAATTAAATGAATTTTTTTATAGTTGATGCATTGTATCAGTGCTTTTGTGCTTTTATTAAAAAATAGAATTTGATTTCTTAATCATCGGTAATAGAATCTGAGGTGCAGCGTGGTATCCTATCTATAAATTGATTGCCGCATTGCCATTCAATATCTATGTGCTCTCTGCATTCTCTCTCTCCATGGCGGTCTGGAGTGCTCCTCCTCATTGTTTGTGCGCTGTGTCTCTTTATGTCTTTGTGTTGTTCTGTGTATGTAGTAATGCACGTTTGTTGTTTGTGTGTCTCTGTCTGGTGGCTTGTTGTGGTGTGGTTGTGCACAGTGTGAGAGAAAGATGAGTAGAAAGGCACGGAAAGAAAGGAAATGAATTTTTGATTTGGTTTCATCTCGGATTTATATGTGATTTATGTTTTCGAGGTGTGATATATGGCCATTTAGACGAAGCCGCCCATCAAAATCTGCATATAACTTTTTGTTTCTCATTTGAGGGTTGTAGATGAATCTGTTTTTTTTATTTGGTTTTATCTCGAATTTAGTATGATATGTGTTGGTGTGCTCAGGATTCAAAGATGCCAAAATTGCCCATCTGGAACATAGAGGTTAAACATCTATATCAAAATCTGCGGTTTGTGTTGTCTTCCAAACTTTTCTTTTTAACCCATGGATTTGGTAGAACTATATGTTTCCTAGTCTGCTCCTTTTTCATTGAATTTGATACAATATTTGTGATCCCCATTGATCACAGCGAATTCTGATGCTAATTAATTTTGGCAGGAGAAAACGAAATAGTTACCAATGAGTGATTGTCTCAAATATGGCAGAAGAAAAAGAAAAGAATCCAACTAAGTGGTTTCTTCTTGATGAACAGGTAGGTTTCTTTCTTTTTTTTAATAATTAACCTAGGATGGGATATAAATGAATATATTGGTAGATTAGATTGATTGATTCTGTGTAACAACCTTCATAGTTTTCCTTCTCAGACAACGAAGAAAAAAACAATACAAGGTTACGCAATAAGGTTTAGTGTCTCCTCAGAGTTAGATCGCGCCCAAATTGCCGATGCAGGAAGCACACTAATTTGGCATCCACTTCAGGCTTGCAAGCAATTAGAGTTAGAAGGGCCATAAAAAAAATCTGTGGTATGCTTAGCCGTTATAACTTTTCTTTTTCACTGATGGATCTCGTAGATCTATTTATTTACTTGTATTTTCTTTTTTCTTTCATAAGGTATGATGAAATATTTGAGATTCTTCCATTGTCAGATCGCTTTCTAATGTTAATTAATTTTGGCAAGCTGAAAGGAGTGGCTGCACGGGGTAAATTATATTGATTCTGTGTAACCGCTTACGCAATGGAGTGGTCGTTGCTGTGCATACATAATAAGGCCGAAGAAAAAGAGAAAATCCAAGTGAGTTCAATTCTTTTTCACATGTAGGTTTTTCCTTTTCTAAAATAATTAAAGCCAAATAGAATAGAAATGTAAGTCTAATAAATAATCTCAAATTGCTAGGGTAATTATATTGATTCTGTTCGACAGTTTTAATTATTTCCTTACTCTTCGACAAAAATTACATATCATAAGAATAAAGTTACACAAACTGATTTCATATAGCTAATTTTATGGGAAATCTTGAATGGTATCCTCTGTCATTCCTATATAGATATAATATCTAATTCTTAATAAAGAAATTTTCATTCTTACAGTTAGCCTAACCCACATGAACCTATGAAACTAACTTCAAAAAGACTCAATCTTATTCAATGCCCATTTTAATGTACAAACCAAAGAAAAACCAAGAGACCCATATAACTCTTTTAACTTAGGTTATAATTGAAAGATTATAAGTAACTAGACACACGCTAAGGTAGTAAATATTAAAAATTAACCAATAACCAACAACTAATGTAACTTATAAGTTAATAACGGGTTTCATGTTTCAGGACCTCATTTAAAAGGTCCAACCCGGAGAGTCTAGCTCATAAATCAACATTTCAGCATATGTGTTGTTTTTTAAAGTAAATATGCAATTCTAAATCTCTTTTTTTCATTAAATGAAGTGATAAAGAATATTTGAATTTTAATACTAAAATTTATATAATATTTATTTATTAGACTTGGAGCACGATATAATTATAACAAACATTGGCACATAACAGTCACATGGATACTGTCAGCTAATTTCAAAAGCTAAATCTATTCATATTACCTCAATCTGGATAGTACTTTAAAAAGTTCAACTAAAATGAATTTATATTAATTTATTTTAACATAGTTTGCTATTTGTATTTTAATTTTAATATAATTGGTGTTGGAAATTTCTAGTAATTTCGAACAAACTGAACAGAGAGACAATGCTCTATTTTTAACCCAGAGAATAATACTCTATTTCTGCACAGGAAGCAAAAAAAAATTGTTTTGTTGAGGACAGAGTTTCAGCAATACAAAAACAAACTTGTATTCCTTAATCAAACCTGCCTGTTACAAAAAAAAAAAAATTGATCTTCCTCTTAACAGAGGGATTACACAACTGCTATTACAAAAGCATCTTCCTCTTAACAGAGGGATTCACCACTGTGTATGCTGAAAAGCATCTTCCTCTTAACAGAGGGATTCACAAACAAAACTGCTTCAGATGCAGTAAAAAAAAACTTCACTGTCTCCCTGAAAATAAGAACACTGTTGTGCATTTCAAAACAAAAATACTCTGTCTCCTCTGGAAATTTTTACACTGCTGTGTGTAAAAATTTCTTCACTCTTCTAACATTCACTGCTGTGTGAAAAACATTTCATTTCACTGAACAACAAAAGAAATTCCCATCACGCTGCTGCGTGTTTCTCTGCATTACATTTCATTCTTAAAAGTGACATTAGCGCTGCTGCTTTGCCTTTGCACTGTTGTGCATTAAGAAGACACTCTCAACAAAAAAAATTTACATGTGTGGCTGCGCATTCCATTTCGTTTTCACTCAACGAACAACACACTTAATGAAAAACACACTCACTGCACTTACATTCGCACTGCTGTGCGTAAAAACATTTCTTTTCACCGCGCTGCTGCACTTCACATTTCAACGCTGCCCCTTTTTCTTCTACGCACTTCTGTGCATATTGCATTGCATATGTGATAAAAAACAAAGCAAAAAACATTACATGTTTTAACGCCGCTGCGTATTACATTTCAGAGGGATTAATAAAAACTACATTCGCGCTCTGCTGCGTTGTAATACATCCTCCACACAACAACAAAAAAACAGAACTAGACTTTTGTTTTTACTTGTGCCATAAAAAAAAAAACAACTCCCATGAATACAAAAATAATAAGATTAATGACTTCGCCTACTTTTACTGCCCTTAGTACACTTCATTAAATTCTTTAGTTACTTTAGCATGGCGGTGAATTTATTTCTCATGCGGTCAAAATGAAACTTCAAGCAATGTCCATACCATGCAGACCTATACGCAGCTTTGACTTTGATCAACGGTGGACAGCCATCATCTCAATCGAACGGTTGCAATCAATATCGGGCGGACTTTTCTGACTGACCTTTATGCTCTGATGAAGAGTTGTTTTGGAACAGTAGCTCCGGGCACGTGTCAGTAGCTGATTATATCGGGGGCATTTGAGGAAAAACCACCATTGCAAGAAAGGCGGTCCGATAGACTCATGACAATTTTCCAGAACGAAAGCCTATTTGCAGTTACCGTTTTGATGGCAGATTCTGGCAACACTGCACGGCAGTTGGAATTAATATTCCAACACTCCCCTTTAATTTCAACTGCTGGGTTAAAATTACAGTTCCTTTTGTTTGCTTTTGACATAAGCTCCTTAACATCCTTCTCATCCAAACTTGCTTGACATGCTGCTGCTGTAGCTACCACACATTCAGCCTCTTCTGTAATGATCAAGAATTACAGGCTCCCCCTAACTATATGCATTGTCTCCTTTTGGCGAAGTCTTCTCAAAAGAAACTTAGATTGGCTGGGGAGCTCGAAGGACTTTCGAACTGTATTTCTTTCCTTCTCCATACTTGTGTAACTTTCTTCTTTTGCATGGGTCTAGCTTGTGTAAGAGCCCATGTTAAGTTACAATCACGTGCCATATGCCCAATGTTATGACACTTGAAACATTCAACATTGTTCATGAATAAGATTTCATGATTTATTCCTATTAAATTGTTTCTTGGAGGTTGTTGGAGACCATAACATCTATCTCTATGAAATGCTCTACAGTCTTTTACCATATGACCAAAGTTTGAACAAGAATAACATAACCAAAAAATGAACTTTGGTACCTAGTAGATGGTGGTTTCCTTGATGTACTTCTGAAGCTTTTCTACCTTAAGATCCCTTGATGATAACCATTGCCTCTTGCATCTTTGACATCATCAACATTTCTTCTTGGAGCTGGTTTTCTACTTGGAGTAGGATTTCTTCTATTGTAGCCTTGATTTTTCTCCTTGCCTTTGCTGGAACTAGGAGCAACACAATTTCTTTCTGCCTTCTTCACATCTCCTTTGCTTAAAGCATTTTAATTCTTGTTTGAGGGTTCACCTGCATACTCGAGTCCTGATTTATCAGATGGAGATCTGTGATAGTTGAGCACGTCATCCAAGGCTTGAGAGCTCTTCATGATTTTGTTCATCCCTTAAACCTTTTTTCTGAGGAGGACAATCTCTTCTTCTAATCTTTCACACTCATTATTCTTCTTTGCAAGTTGTTCCTTAGTTTCTTCCTTGCTACGAGTAGCTTCAGCTGCTACTATGTTAAGGGAGATGATATCTGACTTCATTTCTTCATTCTTTGCTTGACTGCTCCCCATTTTCTTCTCAGCTTCTTGTGCTTGTTTCCTGGCTTCTTGTAATTCAGACTTAAGGGAGGAGACCTTTACCTTGTACTGTCCAATCTCTTCTACGAGTTTGTTCACTCTCTTGTGCCTTTGTTCAAGGTGACTTGACAAGGTATCTTCCTGCTTCTTTGCTTTATTCAATTGATTTGTCATGGATATGACTTCTTCATGATGCTTCCTTTTGCTTTGATCAAGTTCCTTCTTAAGCTTGGCGAGCTCTTCATCCCTTTCTTGTACTTGAAGCTTGATGAAATCAACCTTCTCATTTTCAGCTTCTATGATGGGTTCAGGATTTCCTTCTTGACTGATGGTCATGGTCAGTGCTCCCTTTGCGTGAAGGTCATGAAGTCTGTCCCATATATCCTTTGCTCATACCTTTATCATAAATTCAATTAAGTTAAATGCCATCCTAAGAAATAACATAAGGCCCTATGGAAGGAAATTAAAGAAGAGTAGAAGGAAATATCAAAATATTATGCAAAACAAATGTAGAGATAAAAAATTATACAAATTATATGTTATTAGTGAATCCAAAATGCCTTATGTAATATTTTTTTCTCAAAACTTTGGAAATGAGTGGATATTTATGCTAGGAATGTAGCTCGAGGGAATTTTTACTAAAAATTGCATATTGCTAATATTTTCATGATTTTCAGTTGTATTAGTGGTGACCTAGCTATCATGGACAATTGTTTTATAATAAAAATTAAGATAGCTATGTCTAATATATAAAAATCATTCTAATATCAATTAAAAACTATTTTCCAATAAATAAGAAGAGATTATTTATGCAGTATCCATCGTTAATATATTACCTCTATAAGCCTTTAATGGTTTCATTTTAACCAAAATTATATAAATTATATAATGTGTAAATTATGCCATTTTTGAAAGTTCAAATGACTCCTTTATTTGAAAGTTCAAGAAATGTAAGTTGGTGACAGTTTAATAAGTAAATTCGAAAAATCAAAAAATGCATGCTGATGACTGTTTAATTGGGGCATAGTAGACCAAGATTAAATTGATTTTAGTCGTAAAATTCACGCAGGTAACTTTGAAGTGAAGGAAAGCAAAGATGAAGCAAAAGACAAAAGCTTGTTCCTCCTTGGAAAAAATACATATTTGAAAAATCAAGAAATGCAAGCTTGTAACAGTTTAATTAGGGCATAGGAGACAAAGATTAAATTGATTTCAGTAGTAAAAGTCGCGTTGGTAACTTCGAGGTGAAAGAGAGGGCTTAGTACATTTTTGGATTAGAGAATCATAAAATCAAGAAATGCAAGCTTGTAACAGTTTAATTAGGGCATAGGAGACAAAGATTAAATTGATTTCAGTAGTAAAAGTCACGTTGGTAACTTCTAGGTGAAAGAGAGGGCTTAGTACATTTTTGGATTAGGGCTTGGTACTAAGCATAACATTTTATTAAAACAACAACCATTTTTCAATTAGAGAAACATAATCAAGAAAGGACTTAGTACATTTTTCGATTAGAGAATCATAATCAAGAAAGGGCATGGTAATAAGCATAGCATTTGATTAAAACAACAACGAGTTTATGCACATTTCTGTATTTCTATGGATTTAATTGTCCTAGCCTATATCTAATAATTTTATATATTTCTATGGAATTAACTGCCATGGCCTATATCTAAATATTTTTATATTACTTTCAGTTGCATGGTCTGGATTCCCGATTTTAGAGTATTTTGAAAAGATGATTAATAAAAGGAAGGTGGACTGATTGAATTTATTTTTGTCTTTTGAATTTTTAAAATATTCCGAAAACTACAATAAATTAATTTCAACCTAAAAAAGGGAAGAAATGAAATATGTAAAGACTGTTGCATGATGTTTGTCGTTCAGTGCTGCAATGACGGTGGATTTGGATGCGAACAACGAAATCCATTCAAAACCAACCAAAATGATAACAGAGATGTACGGTACAAAACCCAGTAACTTTCGCAAGCAAAGCGAGGCTTTACCATTTGAGCGACATCGTTAAATTTTTTCTTTTCAATGAAGTAAATTGAAATAGCAATTAAATAAAAGATTTTTTATGTAAGGAACATTGGTCTTCTTATTGCAGTTCGTTCCATAATGCTGTTGAATTTTGGAAAGCGTTTATAGACACTAATAATCAAGAAAAGGCTTGGTACTAAGCATAGCATTTGATTAAAACAACAACCAATTTATGCACATTTCTATATTTCTATGGATTTAAATGTTCTGGCCTATATCTAATAATTTTATATATTTCTATGGAATTAACTACCATGGCCTATATCTAAATGTTTTTATATTACTTTCAATTGCATGGTTTTGGATTGCCAATTTTAGAGTATTTTGAAAATTTGATTAATAAAAGTAAGGTAGAATGATTGAATTTATTTTTGTCTTTTGAATTTTTAAAATATTCAAAAACTACAATAAATTAATTTCAACCTAAAAAGGAAAGAAGAAATGAAATAACTAAATATTGCTGCATGATGTTTGCCGAAGAAATGAAATAAGTAAAGACGGTTGAATGATGTTTGTCATTCAGTGCTGCAATGACGGTGGATTGGATGCAAACAAGGCAATCCATTCAAAACCAACCAAAATGGTAATGGAGATGCACGGTACAAAACTTAGTAACTTTCGCAAACAAAGCGAGGCTCTACCATTTGAGCGACATTGTTAAATTTTTTCTTTTCAATGAAGTAAATTGAAATAATAGTTAGATACAAGATTGTTTATGTAAGGAACACTGGTCTTCTTGTTGCAGTTCGTTCCAGAATGTTGTTGAAATTTGGAAAGTGTTTATAGATAAACTCAAATTCGCATGAAAGCAAAGAATCACATGCAAGAAATAGGAAAAAACATTGACAAATATCATTGATTTCAAGAGTGATGCACTTACCTGAGAAGTGAAAGAAACGTTCAAAAGTATTTGGCTGCTATCAATGCCAATGAAGTTCAAACTAGTGGATTTCTTGCTTCCAATGCCAATGAAGTTTGAACAGGGTAGAGTAAATCTAAAGTTCACACAGGGTAGATTAGAGTAAATCTAGGAGGTGAGGAAGAGTAAATCGCTATGGCGGCATTCAATATTTACTAAAATATTTGGGCATTCAATGTGATTTGAGTGTGTACGCATGGGTCGTATGGCATGGATCCAAGATGGGTTGTGATTCAAGATCCATGGATGTATGGAATTGGTTGTGCATTGAATGTGTAACGTACCTCATGCAACCTAGAAAGGCGTATGCATGATCAATTGATGGATGGCATGAACCTATCCTTTAAGAGAATTAATTTATCTATAGGGTTGGAAATATTGGTTGCATAAGCTTTACGTTATCAAACCTGGAAGGACTATTTATGTAGAGTGTACTCATGAAATTTACATGTGGAAAATACATGTATAATAAATTTAAATATTTTATTTCATTTCATCGGTTATCATCTTAAGTTGGAAACAAATATTTAGCATACTATAGGGCATTAATTGAGTGGCGGCTATGTATGCCCACCATCCAAATTTACCAAAACAAAGGCCAAAATCAAATAGTGAGCATATATAAAGCACACTCAATTAACGCCATATAGCAAGCGATTTATTTCAACCTCTTAAGTTTGGTGTTGCTTGTACATGTCAGTGTCCTAGACACAAAGGTGAAGATGGGATGAAAAGACACCGAGGGTAAATAGCCATACAATACATAATTTAAATCTGAAATACTTGTTAAATACAAATCTGAAATATTAGTAAAAAGCATTTTTTTACCACAATTTTGTTCGAAAGCCAATCTTTTTTAGTTCGAATCTGATTTTTATTTTTCAAAAGGTCTAATCATAGGAGTGTTTAAATAGCTTCTTTTTTCTTTTTTTATGGTGGAAATGGATTCATCACTATCAAAAACCTATGGGGCCCTCAAAATCTTAAAATTTGACCGTTATAACCTAAATTTCCCAAAATTTCTGCCCGATTTTGGTCCAAAACTCATGAGAATTTCCACTATTTTCTCGGAAAAGTTGTTACCTCGTTAATAACCTATATAGTGAACACATACCCCCATTAGTTGACCAAGTTCTTGCTCCAAACTAATGGCTAATCACTTTCGTATATGTGTGTGTGTGTGTGTTACATAAATGAGTAAATTTGGTATTAAATTTGTGCCTGATGGAAACCTACTTGAGAAATGCTTATATTTTGTTCCAAGATACAATATTTTCAATAGAAAGCCAAGCAAAAACCCAAAAAAATCATCTAGTAAACTATCGGATACGTATGTTTTCCTAATCATTCTATAGTTGTAGGCATGACAAAATTGACATGACAAAAAAATAATCTTAGAAAATTCGATCATAAGTCATGGAGGAGGGTCAATTGACATCTTATCCAAGGCGAAACTCATAGATTTGTTAGTTGTATTGTGATGTTCCTTGGAATTCCTCTAAGATTGCAATTCGATAAGTTCACAACGAATAGCCGCTCATCCTCTTGCTAGTTCACTTTTACTTGGAGCTTTTGCATTTTTTTTGCCAAAAGGAGGATAGTATTTCACTGATAATGAATATGTCGTTGAAGTTAGCCATTCTCATATTGACAACCTACGAGGGGTGGGGACAAACATTGCATTGACTTGTGCATCTCTTGACTACAGAAATATAGACCTTATGCGCCATAAGGGTTAGGAAGAAAAAGGAGGAACTCAGATTTAGAGAGACTGAGTAACAAAATGGCACAACTAAAGAGCCAAAAGGGTTGGGAGATAGGAGGGGAGTGTATAGATCAGGAGGAGCAAATGGCGAGGGAGTGGCTGACAAAAAGGGATGGCCAAGATACTCAAGGTTCAAGAAGAGCCTCAAATAGGGAGAAAAGAAGGCATCTTCCCTATAAAGAGAACGAAATATAACTAAACTAAAGATAACAATGTAAGTGAATTCTAAATTGATGAAAGTACACCAATTAAACACTAGTCCGGTGTTGTGTGAAGCTTCTCCCTTATTGTCATCCCCAAATCA
>Ga0115851_100735_pt1 | contig 15806 bp, 10 predicted proteins | sample InSIn2gowninarea_FD_83865 | JGI IMG/M metagenome (GOLD analysis project Ga0115851, IMG submission 83865)
GGTTCGATTGGTACCTGGTGATATCCTGACTTCAGATCGATCTTGCTGAAGTAATTTGCTCCCTTTAGTTGGTCCAAGAGGTCGTCAATCCGTGGGATCGGGTACCTATTACGGACAGTGATCTTGTTCAATGCCCGATAGTCAATACAGAGTCTCCAAGTCCCATCCTTCTTCTGTACCAACACGATCGGTCTCCCACAAGGCGATGAACTCGGACGGATGTGACCTTTGTGCAGCAACTCCTGAATCTGCCTCTTGATTTCATCATTCTCTAGAACTGAACGCCGATAAATTGGTCCATTGGGTAGCGGCGCACCTGGGGTTAGATCGATGGAGTGCTTGATCTGACAGTGCAGAGGAACCCCTGCGGGGGAGGTGAAGATGTCCTCGTACTCCTTCACGACCTTATCCATCTGTAGTTTTCGTGCGGAGGGATCCTGTCTGGAGGTTGTCGCTACCAGCTTCTTCTTTCCTTGAGGGCAGATCATTAGGAAAACAAATTTCCCAGTCTTGGAAATGAGCTTACTACATTGTTTTGCAGTAATCAAGGAGATGGCGGTGGGCGGTGCTACCTCTGGTATCCTGTACAACTTATTCCCCAATGTAACAATAACAGCACGGGGCCTTGATTCATACACAGCATGTCGCTTCCACAAGTATGGCTTCCCTAATAATACATCACAAACTTCAATGGGAGCGATGTCACACAATACCTCATCCGTGAAAGGCTTGATGTTGTATGGAAGGCGACATTGTTGGCTCACGCGAAGATCCCGTCCTTGGTGAAGCCACCCGATGGTGTATGGTTGTGGATGTGCTGTAGTCGCTAAGCCCAACCGCTTCACGACCTTCGCCGAAATGAGGTTCTTTTGGCTCCCGCTATCGACAATGAACTGTAGCGGGGAGCCCTTTACCCACATCTGGGAGTGGAAGAGACACTCCTCCTCCTCTGGATCTTTGGGTTCATTTTTCTGGATCTTGGCGGTAGCAACAGTGGCATTGGGATCCGCGTCAATGATTTGCTTCCCTTTTTCATTCCCCTTGTCAGGTTCTGACTCAGAGTCAGAATATGCATCTGATTCTGGACCCTTTAGCTCGGCCACCAGTGACTGCTTGGCCCGACACTCACTGGTGTTGAGTGGAGCTCTTATGGAATTCACACCATTTTCCCATGTCCTTTTTTGTCTTCGCGGTGCCGTTCTTTGTCTGCAGCTTTGGCGGGTTATCTTGGGCTGCCCCGCCTTAGCTTTGCCCTTTGTTCTGAGTTTTAGGGGCACCTTTTCCTTGCTTCAGATTCGCAGATCCAAAGTCTCGCTTCTTTTGTTTAAACTTCTGCTCGACCTTGATGGCATATTGGTATGCTGTGCCGAGCGAGGAGATGTCCAAGAACTGTATTTCTTCCTGAATGTACTTGTGTAGGTAGCCGCGGTATTTGAGTATCAAATGCTGCTCCGTATCCTTGATACCCAACTTTGTGCGAAGGGTATGGAAAATATTGGTGAACTCTGGCACGTCTTGGTCCCTTCCCTGCTGCAGCATGGTCCATTTTATGTATTCATCCTCATAGCTTCCGACAGGGTAGTACTGCTCCTTGATGGCATCGCGGAATGAATTCCAGGTGGGTGTTGCTGAAAATAGTGAGCCGGTAGTTTCATCCTTCTGCTCGCAGTAGGTTTCCCACCAGTCCTTGACGTGGGGGGCTGCTTTGGGAAGAGCGAAAACAATATTTTCTCGACTTGAAAATTCATGAACAGAAAAATACCCTTCTAGCAGATTTAACCATTTATCTACCGCATCTGCGTCTATTTTACCCTTGAATATGGGGATTTCAAAATTAACTTGTACCTTAAAGGGCATGGCATTTCCAGAGTAGCTGCTAGAAGCCGAAGCGTCGCTTCTGGGTAGCCGCTGAAGGATCTGGGCGAAACTGTCCATCATCGCGTTCCGTTGTTGTTCGAGGGCTTCTTCGAGCAAGATTTTGATAGGATCTCCTGCTCCCTCGTCTTTCTTCTCGTCCACCATGGGAGGCCGTCAGGATTTGCGAGGCTGGTCTTGTAAAGGTTCGACCAGTTCAAGCCCTAACTCCTTATATCCTGACCTCGTTGGGGACATGCAAAGAAAAACAGAGAAAAAGCAGACTGCTCTGATACCACTGATCTGGATTTAAACAGGAACGCAATGAAACACAGAGATAACCATAAACATAGATATGCAGCGGAAATAATACTTTACTTCATTAATGTAGAATACTGAAATATGCTTACAACCAGTAATGGAAATAACCCAGCTAGGGCGATGGTAGCTTATCTCTGAGAAGAGATGTGGTGGCTACATGCCTCTGAACTATCTTACAATGAGGCTCGAAGGCCTATTTATTGTTGAGAAACAGTAGAAAACCTTTAACATTCCAAAACCTAACCCTAGAAGATGAAACGCCAAACTATGGGCCCCGTTTGGGGGTAAATTGGTACATCAATTTCCCGTGGTCGTAACTTTGGCATACGATCTCCGTTTGACGCATACAATAGCTTGTTAGAAAGATCTATCTGAGCACTACCATTGTTGGAACGGGCAACATCAGTTGACCCATGTTGCCCCCGGATTCCCCAAAAAATGTCGTTTAGGGCCTAAAAACGGCTCCGGAAGTTCAGGACCCGAAAAACTGCTAAAAATAGTAAGTTGTGCTACAATTAAGGAAACTGAAAATGCTGAGAAGAACAATGGTGGGGGTCCAGGTGGGCTTGGCAGGTGGCCACCAAGATCCACCTGGATCAATTAAAGGGTTTTGAAGGCAATTTCTCTTGAATGGTCAAATCATCAGAAAAAATTGTATCATGATGTTCATACACCTTCCCCTATCCATAATATACCTTATTTAACACTTCCCATCACTGCGATCCCCCAAATTCCTCATTTTCACACAAACGCTAGTTTCTTGCTACAACTTGATAATTTTCAAGGCTAGGGCTGTGTTTCCCCTTTTTGGACCCCATCCCCTTACTCAATATCTAAAATTCAACTTTCCCCTACTTTCTAACATCCATCCCTAATTCTCAAAATTTCCTCAAGAATTTAGAAGCACCCTATCCCCTTCATTTCGCTTCATTTCAACAAATCCCCTGTTCCACACATCGAGATAAGTTTTACTCCAATGATGTTTCTGAGCAATAAAATATGAATTTGGGAAAAACGAGAGAATTTTTTGTCCACAATATGCCAAGGAAGAAAAACATCCTTCACTTTTTATGCATGTCTCATGGCTTTAGAGAAATGTCTAAAATACAGTTGTCTCGGGAGAATTGATGCACCTATGTAGAGACCTTGGGAAAATCAAGCTTCCTCCTAGCTTGGTTGGCCAAATGACTTTCTTGATGAGTCAAATGATAACTCGACACAAATACATTTCCAATGAGATATCACGAGCTCAATTTGGAGTTGAAGAAAACCTTCAAAATTTGACTGCAACAGCACTCTTCCTTGAGGCACCCTCATTTGGCACATTTTAACCAGTCTTGGGAGATTTGACTTTTGGAGGGGAAAATACATCCAAATTTAGAAATTCCACTTGGGTTGGAAACTAAAAAGGTAGGGCTTTCCAACAAGCTATCTTGGGCTCAATTTGGAATTTTGGAAGTGCCACAAAATCAGCTCCAAAGTGGCGCGACGCATAGAGAATCAGGCACGACACATAAAGGATTTTTTGCCTATTTTTCACTATTTAGCTCAGAAATTTTCCCAGTTTTGACCAGTTTTGCTTTTTGATGTTACATTTGACCTTACATGATGTAGTTTGAAAACCATGATGTAATATTGGCACATTTTTACTTGTTCTAGAGGAGTCATTCAATAAAAAGTGAAAATTAAATAAATGAATCAGTTTCCTAGCATATAGGGGCAGGTTATTTAATTGCCTTTTTTTCAGTTCCTTGTTTAGATATGGTTGAAATAGCTCCTAGAATGATGAGATCGACCCCTAGAAGCATGGGAAGGAGTTAGGCTTGTCTATATTATGTAATTTCTTATTCATTTTCAGGGTTGGATACTTGGGATTTCTTGGCACTCTATTGTACATTTCATTTCTGCAATTTTGGCAAAGGAAAGACTAGGGTTTTGTATCTGTTGTTGGGATCCATGTGGCTTTGTGTTTTGATGGTGTTTTTCTCTAAGTGATTGTAAGTTTACTGATATTTACATGTATCGTTTGCCTTTCTCTTTTCTTCTGAAATTAAACAAATGAGTGATTGAGGTAGAATTCATTGGACTGTTGTGCTCTGCCTTGAAATTTTGTTTAATTTTACATGTTTTCATCTATTTGAGGAGGAACCTTCAAACCCTATTGCCCTCCTTAGCCCCTCAACCAGTCTGATCCATCCACTCATTCAATCCAAAGCATCAAAATAATTTCCTTCCTTGCCCCAATCAGAACTCTGCAAAGACTAAGCCTCACCCCGAGACCAAAATTTTCCTTTCCCTTGATTCCAACACAAATCCCAAAAACTCAAATCAAATCCTTTGCACTTCATACCTAGCCTAAAATTAGTTTATATTTCAGTCATCTCAAGCACCATTGATCATCTTTCACTGAGATTGACCCGGAGAGAGCCCTCTCCTGTCCTCGTAGGGCTAGCTACGAGGCTGAGCGTGGTTTGATGTGGACCTAGAACCTTGTCTTTTCAACCTGAGGCAAATCTAGGCTCTAACAAGTACAAAAATAATTTAGAATATAATAAATGGTGAAATTATAGGCTAAACTTTACAAGAAAGGTCCCAAAATAAATAACTAGACAAAGAAAATTAGATTACATATATTAAAGAATCCTATCATAACCAATTTTGTATATTTGTTTTTATTTATTATATATGACATTATTTATTAATTTAAAGAATATTTTATTTTTATTCTATAAGAGACACATGTCAAATTCACATTGAGCATGAATGAAATTACACATCGCCCTCTTATTGGGTTATAGAATGAGCCTCTTGTCTCGACAAATTGTAAATTAAATGAAAGGACATTGAAAGAGGTCTTATTTTGAAGACCCCACAACAGATCCGATATAACTTGTTGTAACACATTGGTACCTATACAGATATAGGGTTGGCTCCTCTAGAATGTTGGTGTTGGCTAATTGGAGACAGTTGGAGCCTCTTGTGAGTCAGTGCTTACAAAATTTTTGATGTAAATAGAGTGGGTGATATGAATTTGTTAAGCAATAAAAAGGGTCTTTTTAACCTTTATTTACCCAATATTAATTACCAATCCAAGTATGATTTGTTATCTCAAGAGTGTAGTCAGTCTGAGGCGGTCACTTGTCAAGAGTAATGCTAGTAGTATAGTGCTTTTACAAAAGTAAACAAATGCTGGAAACGAACTCTAAATGTAATGGGAAGAAACTTAAATGCTTTGTAAATAGATCATTCACTTAAGAAACTGCAGCAATCATTAGTGAAGGATGCAGTAATGATAACTCTTTCCTTTGTAAACTGATGCAAACAAAAATCAATCAAATAGAATATCTCTAATCTGGGAACTAGACAACAATAGTCAATGTTCGCTACAGTTGTAGATCATTCTTTTCACACCAAAGCAAATACTTGAAATAACATAAGGGAACGGCAACTAATCTATTGAATAGAACAAACAACAAAGCTTAATCTACAGGAATGAATTAAGCAGCAATCTTGACCGAGGGGAATTGAACATCAACCTTTAAATAGTAAATGAATTGAACAAAAATCCAAGGATGGAATGGCAAGCTTAAGGAAGTCTACGAAATATTGAATAGCGAACTAAATCAAATGTAAACACACAATGAATCTAGAATGATGGAATTAGTAATCTGAGTTTAGCATAAGAAGTATTAACCACAGTTATAAGGGAACATCAATTGCAATGGTAATGGAATAATAGTCCAAATGAACAGAAATCACAATTATAGGTAAACCGTAGCTAAATGAACAACAATAGCAATCTGTAAATGAACAGCAGTGTCAATATGTAAATGAACATTAGTGTCAATCTATAAATGAACAACAATATTCGAATGAGACAATGTGATATGGTTTCAGAATGAACAACATAACATTTTCAGTTGCAAATAATAATCTTACTATTCAAATACGAAGTCAGTATAACAGAGCAAGTAAATGAAATGTCGAGGAACAACAGATTACTGCCTAAAGAAAGTACAAGAAATCAAACCACACACGACCTGTAATCGGAAAATAATGATACAGAAAGCAAGTGATCCACTAAGGCTGGGCCCTTAGCCACCAGGGACACACTATTACGGTTACTCCAAAATCAGATAATAGAATAGCAACGAAGTTTATGTATTAATCATAAAAGAAAAGTTACAGTGATCACTCTTTAAAGAGAGTTGATGATCAAAGTTCAGATTTTAACAACAAATTCTATAAATCAACAATAATTCACCCCCTGGGCTTGCAGCGCTATCCCTTTTTATAGTGGCCAGGCGAAAATACAAAAAATACAGATATCCTTAAGGTAGCTAGATCTTTAATCTTTAGTTATCTCTTCGTCCTCTTGCGCTGATATTATGTTTCTTCTCCCTTTTCCTGGCCCATGTGTTCCAATCTCGATCTCCTCATCTAGATGTGGTCTCCTATCAAAGGGGCAACAATTGGTTTTGCATAGAAAAATGTAATAATTAGTCATTTTACATTAATCACAATTCCCCTTAATTCTAGCATAATACTTTATTATATAGCCATCTTAGAATGCAAAGAAGTTTATGAATTAAAGGAAAAGATAAAGAAATAAGTGGAAATTACATACCTTTTCTAATTCTCAACACACTCCCTTGCTTACCCTTTTTCATGCCCTCATGAAAGCATTGTAATTGACATGCAAGGTAGTTAGGGAATAGGCTGGAGAAGGATTCTCAGTCAGTGGTCTACAACCATGATTCCTAGCTAAGATTTCAAAAATATGCCCTGTCTCACCTTCAGGTAATTCATATAAGGCTCTATATCCTAGTGCATGATACCAAATGATTGGACTTTGGAACCTACAACCTAACCAAGACGGGTCTTCTCTCAAGGTGGGGTCACCATAGATAACCAAGTAGTCAACAGCTAGCTTAAAATTCTCATAATTGAATGGTTCTCTATTTTGGATATTCCAATTGGAAGTTTGGTATCGGAATTTAGCTGCTTCTATGGCAAGGTATTTGATGGTTAGGAATTATTTTACCCCTTGCTGGATGCTTGTTTTGTGAATAGGTCCTAATGTCTAGATCACACCCTGCGCTCTCATTAAGCTCCTATATTTATTACATAGTTGCAATGGGTTTCTAGGTTCACCCCTTACCCATAGATCTAATCCAATCTCCTGTCTCTGGAAGGTATTGTAGGTTTTAAGCCACTTTATCTGATTGACAACAAAAGAAATAAATGTCTAGAGCTGGATATCACCCATAAAAGGGCTAGGGTTCATTTTTGTTTCTCCATCTAACACAAGACTGCGTAAATAAAATTCACATAACAATCACTAGACTTTCACCCCATAATGCTTACAACAATTTATGAAATCATCAATGGTTTTTATCTCTATAGGCACCCCTGCCTTGATAGCCTTGATTTTTAATTCTAAATATCTTTCCATAAAAAACAAAGCATAGTTTCTAGTGGGTGCCCTACATGCTAGAACGTTAGTATACAGAGAACATAAGGTATCAGTTTGATTCATAACTGTGTCTAGTCTATGGGTTACCTTTTCAACTTTCTCCTCTGCGCTTTGCCATCCATCGAAGGCCTAGCTTTCTAATGCATTGATGTTCTTTAACTACTGTTGTAACTTTTGATATTTCTCTTGAGGAACAATTTCCTCTGTGAGCTTTTCTATCGTTTGTTGGGCTTATGCTAGATCTTTTTGTTGTTTTACTATCCTCGGGTCATTATCCATCATAACATTTTTGGGTTGGAGATCTACCTAGACCTCCTTATTGTGACATCTAATTTTTATGGTTTGTAACTGTCTAGTTGGTCATGCTGCTAGAGGACAGTTCCTCTGTTTAGACTTCCTTATCACAGGCTAGTGTGTTGTCTGTTTGTGCTTCTACATTTGTAATAGCCACATGTTGTTCCTTGTGGTCCTGAATAATAACAGGTTTGACTTGAGTCCTCTTGGCCTTCTTCTGATGGGGTTTTGCCTAGGTGGCTGTATGCTTTGCTCCAGGGGTTCTTTCTGAGCTTTTCCCCATTTTTATGACCCTTATTTGTTGTCGAAGTCGTTTAATTATATTGAGAAATCTCTGTTGTTCCTTTCGCAACCTTTTGATTTCATTTGTTTTCTTAGAAGGAATGATTGTTTCTTTTCTTGCTCCTAGGCTTTGGGTTTCAAGGATTGTACCCTTGCCTTGGCCAATTTCCATGCTTCCTTCTTGGAACATTTCTTCAATGTTCTGTTGATCATGTTTTTCAGGGGTAGAAACCCTGTTTTGTTCTACTGTCTCCTAGGCAACGTCTTCTTCTATTTGTTCTTCATCGTGAATTTCTTCAGGTGTACTCTGACTGGGAGTAGAGTGTTCCTTAGATTGTTCTTCTTCTTCCTCCTCATCACCCTTCTCCCCAAATACACTCTTATCATGAGCCGAGTGATCCTGGGATTGTTCTTCTTCTTCCTCCTCATCACACATCTCCTTAGATGCACTCTTATCATGAGCAGATTGTTCCTGTGGCACTTCTTCAGTGTCGGGGTTGAGTGGACTATGAGGTTGGACATACTCGCCCATGTTGGCCAAAATTCAGGCCAATTCATCTTCTTGCAGAGGGTTTTGTAATGGACTCTTGCTGGTATGCTCTGCTTCCTCCCCTTCTTCCTGACCGAATTGCTCAATTTCCTCTTCCAGTTCCTCTTCCTTGTTTTCTTCCAATTCTTCTTCATTCCCCCCCACCCCTTCAAGTTGTGGGGGTTGCTCGTCTTCTGAGTCGTGTATTTCCATAGGCTGGCCACTGTTTCCCTGGGAATTTCCCAGCATTCCTCTACTTCTTACCAATCTAACATATTGTCGTTGTTTCAGGGGTCTAATTGATGTGCTAGCAATGTGTTTATGTTTTGGGGTTGGCAAGGCCAATTCCCCATCTATTGAGAAGATCAATTCTTCCCAACTACTCTATTGTTGGGCAAGACTGTAACTGACTATCAAGACTATAACTGACTATCAACTGAATTAAACCGTGATGGCTTACTACTAATTCTACATGGTGAGATTTTCTTATACTTCGAGCAACATCATGCAATAAAAAATTTAAGAAAGAAGGAAAATTCACAACACATTTTTGTTTTAACACGGCTAACAGTTTGAGATGGTGTGGTCTTACCATGTCTTTTCTGCCATAGCAAGTGATGTAGCTTTAGATAATTCTAGCCAATTCTGCCCAAGGCTCTCCTAGGGTTGCCGACAGGACTCCTTTTCATTTGACAATAAGGTTCTGCCCTTCGTCCTGGAAGATGGTTATAGCATGTTGCAGTCTCACCTTTTTCAGGGTCCATACTGGTCCAACAGCAGGCAATCCTGAAGCTTCAACAATTATCGCATTCGTTACTGCTACTTGTCTCCTTCTCACCATGGAATGATTTTCCTACAAATTCTACAGAAATTCAATTGCCACTGTCTCGTTAGATTGTTGTAGACAGTTAAGGTAGGTTATCCATCCTGCCCTTACTAAGATTTCACATGCAACGTCAGTGACCATTAACACTTGTGGCTCACTGCAAATTGATCTACCTCCCATTCCATTTAATCTTAGCACACTGTAAAAAACATAGATATGTCAATGGAACAGCTAGCCATTAAAATTTTAGCTCACCATTAAAAAAAACACAGAGAAGACGATGGAACAACAAGCTGTTCAAACTTTAGCTCATTGTTAATTTTTATAGAGAAAAACACAAAAATGGCATTGGAACAGAAAGCCATGCATGTTGGGAAATACAATACCATTAGACTTGCTATTCCAGAGTTTTGATGAAGTCATAATACCTCTGAATAATGAGCTGAAATGTATGTTAGTGAATTACAGAGATCACCCACACCCCCCATGAAATGTGATAGGCCGTCCTCAACCATCAAATAAAGGAGGAGCATGTTGAACTGCAATCATACAATGGAATAAAGTAACAACATATCGATCGATGACACGTTTACAAAAATGAGCATATTATTGAAATCGAGGCTTATGATGGAAATCACTAATAAATATGGAAATGCCATGATATGATACAAAAAATAGAGGACAGGACAGCTAACGTATGTAAAAGTTCTTATGCAGTCATTATCCACTTTAACCATCATGATTGATTTGTAAATGATTTTCATGTACCAAAGGTTAGAAAGGTTTATATGAGATAATCTCATTTGAAATCACTGTAAAGATATAAGAAGAATGGTTTATAATGGCTATTGTTGTATGAAAAAATATGACTTCAATACCATCAGTAGAGCTCTATTGCACATCAGTAGAGCTCCATAACCTTGACAAAGTTGCTTATTTCACCCTTGGAACCATAATCATTTGTGTACGCCTAGGAAAGTGTTGTGCGATGTCAGACTGGAAGCCATTGTGATGGCTTGGTAACCAAATGAATCACAATACCATTCACCATGAAGGAGTGAAAGGTGGGTAGGTCGGCTCGTGATGAGACCTCCTGTTCCAAGGACTTTTTATTTTTTTGATGTTCCTCTTGGATCATATCCTTGGTGTGGTGGCCATAGTGGGAATTCCACCTCACTTTATTCGTTATGATCATGGTAGACTGGCTCTTGATGAGACCCCCTATCCTTCATCTGACAAATCATGTTAGTAATCATATAGATATGTATCTTTTTTTCTTTTATATATCACTTTCCTATTTATATATAGAGGGCAGCTCATCACTCCTAAAGAGTAGAGATGGTGGAAGAAGTCTGAACATCTCAATAGAGGAAAATATGCCCTTATTCTTATTCAATAATAATGATCAAAGAGAATTATGGGGATTTAGGAAGAAGCATCATGATAAAAATAATCAATCAAATTGGTGTTAGTGAAAATAAAGACAACAAAGTGATATGCATAGTTGTGTCCTTTCTTCTTTTCTCTTATCAATTCAAAGCAATTTCTCTACAAATAACGATTTTTCTTTGGTTTGTTGTTTTCAATATCCTCTAGTTTTTGTATTCTTGCATAAATGTATAGTTGTTCCGTAAATGATCACAAAAATCCTCTAAATGGTGAAACACACATACACACAAAAAGAAGAAAAATGCACTCAAAAAGTGTTGTTCTTTAGATGGAACAGTTGTTGTTTCTTTAGAGGGACAACAAAAGAACATCTACACGCAAAAACTGCAGTTCCTTTAAGAGGGACAACAAGCAAAAGGAAACATACTCGAAAATATTGTTCCTTAAGAGGAATAGCAATTGTTCCTTAATCAGAACAACAATTAGAACAAGTGCGAAACAAAAATGTGGAAATGTTGTTTCTTTGGAAAGGAACAACAAAAAACGAAAGTGTTTTTCTTTCAGAAGGAACAAAAAAAATGTGGAAGTGTTGTTCATTCGAAAAGGAACAAAAAACCATGAAAGTGTTGTTCCTTTGGAAAGGAACAACAAAAATGCGAAAGTGTTGTTCCTTCAGAAAGGAACAACAAAAAGGTGGAAATGCTATTCCTTCGGGAACAACAAAAAGGTGGAAATGTTATTCCTTCAGAAATGAACAACAAAATTGAAAAAGTGTTGTTCCTTTGGAAAGGAACAACAAATAGTGAAAATGCTATTCCTTCGGAAAGGAATAGTGAAATGCAAAAGTGTTGTTCCTTCAGAAAGGAATAGCAAAACGGAAAAAATGTTGTTCCTTTGCAAAGGAACAACAAAATTGAAAAGTGTTGTTCCTTTGGAAAGGAACAACAAAATGGCGAAAATGTTGTTCCTCTGGAAAGGAACAACAAAATGCAAAAGTGATGCTCCTTTGGAAAGGAATAACAAAATAGTGAAACTGTTGTTCCTTCGAAAAGGAACAACAAAATGGCGAAAATGTTGTTCCTTCGGAAAGGAACAACAAAATGCAAAAAAATGTAGAAAGGAAGAAATTTTTACAGAAAGTAATTTATACAAGTAGAATAGAAAAGTTTATGTACAAAATTTAAAAGCAATAAAATTAGTTAGTGAACGAAAGGCAAGGAAGAATTCTCTTCCTCGGCCAGAATATGCATCTCAGAACCTTCCTAGAGTTGCTGGTAGAAGGATTCCCAAGTAAGCAGTTTATGGTACAGTCACACTCGGTGGCCATTTGCTTTAAAGGTATGTCCAGATATATCAATAGTAGTTAAAGTGGTGGTGACATTGTCATGCACTTTCTGGATTTCATACGGTCCAAGCCAGTGAGTCTGAAGTTTTCCTAGAAAATCCAGAAACCTAGAATCGTATAGAAGTGCCCAATCTCCTTCGTGGAAGATTTTCATTTTGATCAGGGCATCATGCCATTTTTCTCTCTGCTGTTGAATTAATGTAGTGTGTTGAACAGCCGAGAGCGTAATTTCATATAGCTCATTAATTTCCTGTAATCTATTAGTCTAGGCCTCACTTAAATCTAGATCGACCTCCTGTGCTGTTCTTAACATTTGTATTTCGAACTTTATTGGAAAGATGGATTCTTTTCCAAATACTAGCTGATATGGTGAATAACCGGTAGTGTTTCTCCATGTTGTTCGGTATGCCCACAAGGCTTCTGGAAATCTTGAAGCCCAATCACGCCTGTGTGACATAATAGTTTTTGTTAATATTTCCTCTATCACTTTATTCGTGCTCTCTACTTGGCCATTTTCTTGTGGGTGATACAGAGTGATAATTTTGTGTTGAATATGATCATTTTTTAATGTTGCAACAATATTATTACCTACAAACTGTGGTCCTCTATCTGTGGTTGTATCTCTTGGGAGGCCATATCACACAATTATTTGGAATAGGAAATGAATCACAGAGTCCTCTGTAGCTCTTGGAAGTGCCTCTACTTCAACCCATTTGGTCACATACTCTGTTTCCACTAGAATATATGTTTTCTGGTTTGATGATGGGTTGATCAAACCAACAAAATCCAATTCCCAATGCTCAAATGGTTCGATTACTAGCTATGGGTTTTCATCAGACTATTAAGGGCATCTTGCTCTTTGGCAACTGTCACAGGCTTGAACAAATTTCTTCACGTATTTGAATATTTTTGGTGAATAATACCCTATTTGCAGAACTTTGTGACTAGTTCTTCTATCTGCGAAATGCTCGCCACATGGTTTGTCATGACAGGCTTTCAGAATGTCGAATATTTCATCTTCACGGACACATCTTCTGATGTGCATATCTACCCCTGTATGAAACAGGTAGCCTCGAATCCAAGTAAATCAGGTACTACGTTGCACAATCTGTTTTCATTCATTGAGGGTTAGATGCTTTGCTAATTTGCCTACTGCTAAATAATTTGCAACATCAGCATACCAGGGTGTCTTGACAGTAACAACAAATAAATGTTCATTTGGAAATTGATCTTCGACTGCTGCTACGTCAACTGGTTTCAACATTCGTGAGAGGAAAATAGGTACATAATTCTCTTTCCTAGGTCAATCTTTTATTGAGATGTCAAATTCCTGCAATAAACTCAACCATCTTGTTACTCTACCATTTGTCAATGGTTTATTTGCTAAAAAATTTATGGCAGAGTGATCTATATATAACACAGTAGGATATACAGTGATATAATGCCTAAATTTATCTACAGCATGTATTACAGCTAAAATTTTTTTTTCAGTAACAATATAGTTTAGCTCAGCAAGAGTGAAATTCTTGCTAATATAATAGATTGCATATGGTTTTTTGTCTTCTTCCTGCCCAAGGACGGCTCCAATAGCTGTGTCTAAAGCGTCTGATGAAATTTGAAATGGCATGTCCCAGTTTAGGCCTCTGAACACTGGGGTCGTTGACACAAGATTTTTCAGATCCTCAAAAGCACAGTCACATTTATCTGTCCAAACAAAATCAACATTCCATGTTAGTGTGTATAGAGGTATAACTATTTGAGAAAAATGTTCTATAAATCTCCTATAATAACCAGAAAATCCAAGAAAACTGCGTACCTCTGTCTGTGTGTTAGGAGTAGGTATTAGCAAAATTATTTGAATTTTGGCCAGGTCTACCTGTATTCCAACCGCTGAGATATAATGACTTAGGATGAGTCCTTCAATCATCATCATATAACACTTTTCATGGCTGAAGAAGAGCCTGGAGGCGATACATTGTTGTAGCACCTTTTTCGATGTGCCTATTGCTGGGTCGAAATCATCTCCGTATGGTGTGAAATCATCCATGTATACTTTGAGCCCTTCATTTATTAAATCTGAGAAGATGCTAAGGATGGCCCTTTGAAATGTGGCAAGGGCATTTCATAGGCTAAAGGGTAGGAATCTGTAGGAAAATGTTCCCCAAGGACAAGTAAAAGTAGTTTTGTCCTGGTATTTAAGGGCAATCTGAATTTGATTGTATCCACTGAAGCCATCCAAGAAAGAAAAGAATTTCTTTCTTGCTAATGTATCTAATACCTAATCAATGAATGGAAGGGTAAAGTGGTTTTTCTGGGTTGCTTTGTTTAATTCTCTATAATCTACACAAATCCTCCACTTTCCATTCTTCTTTGGCACCACTACTAGCGGAGAGACCCACTTGCTATCAAAGATCAGATAAATAAAGTTTACATCCAAAAGTTTTTGTAATTCATCTTTCACAATGTCTTTCAGGTGAGGGTTGAGTCTCCGTTGGGGTTGACGAATGGGTCTCGTATCCTTTTCTATATAAATGTGGTGCGTACATAGCTGGGGATCGATTCCCTTCATGTCCAGATAATCCCATGCAAAAGCTTCCTTATATTTTCTTAGTAGTTGGACCAGCTTTTCTTCTTGTTTAGGAGTCAGGTTATTATTTATGTTCAATTTTTTTCCTGGCTCAATCTCTATAGTTTTGCAATTTGAAACAGAGGTAGTGGGTATTTTTTATTATGAGTGTTTTTGAGAGGATTTTCTTCTAGTTCATTGTCAAATGCTGCCTCTATCATTTGACATTGTACACGGGATTTGGATTTAGCTTGGTTAATGAAGTTGTTAATGACATCATTCTCTATTTGATCTTTAAAATCGAGGGGATATTCTATAGTTAATGGGGATCAAATGTTTTTTGTGAGCTATGATACATGATGTTTGTTAGTTTTTATTATTGTTACACTTGGCTGGGCTGGAGGGTATAGGGATAGATTCTTGATATTACTCCCTCTAGTTATGGTCATACTGCCTTGTTGGTAGCCAATGTAAGCATCAGCAGTCGCAAGCCAAGGTCTGCCTAAAATTAGTGGGTGTCCATCGAGTCAACTTTTACGGTTTATTATCAGAAAGTCAGGAGAATATTCCCAGGAATCAATGGATACCATGACATCATGTAGTGTTCCTTCTGGCTGGACTACTGATCGGTTATCTAGTTCTAATAATGTGGAGGTTGGTTCTACAGATGTAATGCATAGTTTTTGACAAGTAGCGGTTGTTAAAATATTAATTGTAGCCCCTAAATTAACTAAGGAATTTGGAAAGGTTTGCCCATTGATTTGTACTGTCACTATTGGATTTCCTTGGTCTTCATATTTGATAGGTGCTTCTCTTCCTGATAATAAATCAAAAAGGGTGCCAACTAGTTGGACTGTTGGGTTATTTGTTATTCTCCTCCTTGGTTTTTTTAGACATAGCTCTTTGATGGTCTTTGCATATATT
>Ga0115851_100740_pt1 | contig 15793 bp, 7 predicted proteins | sample InSIn2gowninarea_FD_83865 | JGI IMG/M metagenome (GOLD analysis project Ga0115851, IMG submission 83865)
GTCGGCCTTCGTGTTTACATCTATAAATTGGATTAACTATTTAAGCTGGATACAACACCTACTGTCCATTAAAAATCATTCTTCAAATATATCTAGGACCATGTATAGATATATTCATTCCTTGTTATTACTTAATTATATATACTCAATAAGAATAAGGGGTTTGATTAGTGAAGCAATAGATCGTTCAACGATGTCAATAATTTTAGATATCTTTATAAAATCAAGATAATATAACAGTTGCTCTTAATGGATAAAATGCAACTAATAAGGCCTAGGCAACTGCTGATTCTAAACCAGCCTAAGGTAAAATTAAAAGAGTAAGATTAGAACCAACAAGATCATCCTAGTTAAAGGAAAGGTTGACTAATAAAATACCAACAGATAATAATAATAATTCTAAAGATATTACTAACATTATTAAATTTTGACCACCATTAAATAAAAAAGCAAGTATACCTATAAGATATAAAGCTAAAGCCTAATTAGATCCAAATCCATTCATATTATTCTAATTTAACCTAAACATCCTTCACCACCACTGGTGGTAGTGGACATACCTAGGTATGTCCATATGAATAAAACCTAACACCTCTATAAGGAGGACCTACCAAGCAGGTCCTACATTATGTTATATATATTATGCTTTAGCAGCAGTTACTTTAATAATACCAATTAAAACAGCCCATAAAGCAACACCAACTAATAACTAAGCAGTTGGATAACCCTAATAAAGAATATTGGCTAAAGTTTCAAGATCTGTCATAGTTTTAAACTCAATAAACCAGGAAGGGAAGAAATAATTTACAATCATATTACCTCCACTATATCCAGAATAATGTGTACCAATTAAATTATTCCAAAATGTAGGATTAATTAAAGTAAAAATAAACTAAGAAAATAAAGGTACCTATAAAAAATATACACCCACCAGTGGTAGTGATAAACGAGTAAATACTCCTTTACGAATACGATTTATATTAGAATAACCTTCTCCATTCATAGTTGGTGTTAAGTTAAGAGTTTGGTGCCCCTAAGGGGTTACCATAGATGTATTAGCATCGATCATTGAAACCTATGTTAAATTAGAAAGATCAGGATGGATTCCTACATCACCACATGAGGTGGTGGAGGATGTTGAATTAGGTGCACTAGTGGTGTGGATGGACATACCTAAGTTTGTCTATACACGTGGATCTATTGAAGTAGTAACTGGCATTAAATGAATTTGTACCATCATAATAACAAATAAGAATAATATCATAATAGCACCAACATAAACAATAATATAAGTTAAACCTAAAAAATAAAAATCTAATAAAACCATTAAAAAAGAACCACTTAGAAATACCTAAATCTAAAATGCTATTCTATGAACAGGATTTAATGAGGAGGCTACCACTAATGCAGATACTAATCCTATTATACCTACCGCATAAAAACTTATAATACTTAAAGACATAAAGTTCAATTAATACCTATTCTTCTCTATCTAATAAACGATATATCTATAAGTTATAAAATAATAATTAATATTGAACTTATATCTGTTCTGCTATACACTTTGTTGTAAAAAGTTAAACATCATTAGTGCCTAACCAAATATCAATTAGTCACCTCTAGGGATATATTAACATAACAAGTACCTATCACTACCCACCCTATGGGCGATGGTGGTGGAGAGTTAGATTAAGGATATCTATGATATCCTACATATGGATATAACATCTCTATTTTAGGTTAGCTAAAGGAAGGTTAAACACCCCACATAACATAAATCATTTAGGTTCGATAACTTAAAACTATATTCCTCTTACTAGTCACTGTACAAATATATCTCCTCGCTACTTTATCTAGATTGGTTAGTTATTGATGCTATTAAAGGGTGGCTATTTACATTTAATTTAGACAGGTAATAACACCCATCAAGTATTTTAGGAATTAGTAGGTCCTGATAATGATCCCAGGATATATATGAGCCCTAATATATGTACCTCAATGGGTGTGAAACATGCGGTGTTGCTGATACAGATATATGCAGATAACCAGGCCAAATGTTATACCTGCTGTAACCACCCTTAAGTCCTAGTCACCCTTTTAAAATTGGTGTCTTGATACCTATATACCACCATTCCAATAGAGGGGTACAAACATGCTGGATTCAACTAAGACAAGGGTTTGTTCAGGTTTACGAATATGATTTAGCTTTCTTAGATTCAATTCAACATGGACTTATTACCGAAACCTTATTTGGTAAACTCAGAGTTCCTATTCACAGATAGAAATACTGGAAAAGACTAATGTCCATACCTGTGAGAGAAGGGAATACAATTGCCCCTACTTCCATAGGTTAGCCTCAAGGAACAGCACCCTGTATCTATTGATGATAAAGGTTGGACACATTATATGTACTGGACTGGAGGGAGAGGAGATATATTACAGTTAAGATCTAGGTGAATAATTATCTAAAATTCCATGATATACCCCAGATGTGCCTTTTAATTTATTATTTAGCCTTGATGTGCTTTATAATTCATGATAGTAAGGAATGAATATATCTATACATGGTCCTAGATATATTTGAAGAATGATTTTTAATGGACAGTAGGTGTTGTATCCAGCTTAAATAGTTAATCCAATTTATAGATGTAAACACGAAGGCCGACTCTAGTTGATTGTTTTACATACTAGCACTGTAAATAATTGATGTACAGTAACAATCCTTACACTGGTGCAGCTTTATAAGTCATCATATGAACTAGAGTTGATCTGAGCCCTAACTGGTGGCCCTTTGGTGGCCTACTAATCATTCAACACCAGGCTGATATTGAAATGGTTCAATATCTAGAATACTCCACCTTACAATTACTAGCCTTAAATACAAAGCATGAGTAGAGCACAACCATCTTGGGTGGTTATACCAGGAATACCAAGCACACGGGAACACAAGGAGGATATGTATGGCTATATTGAAAAACCAAAACATAAAACACAAGCTAAGGATGTTGGCGCAGGTACTAACCATAGGTATTAATATTGGTGGAATAGATGAAGAGAAAGGTTAATATAACCAAGATTATGTGCCGCAATACCATGAAAGAATCCCATCTTACTATTGATCCATAGCTATTTCTAGATCCTACAACCCATCACTCAGCTTATCGGCCTTTCGTCCTCATAGCTTCGCCATGATTTATAAGTAGGCTCACACCTATCGCCATTATATCAGAAGTTCTGAGCTGGTTTATTTGTTGATCAACCACCTAAAGGTTTAACTTATTCCCGGGCATGTCAAACCCGTATCAATAGGTATTCTATAGGGTGGTGTTTAAGTCATCCAAATAGTATTGCTAAGATATACCAGCCATTACTATATTCAACCCATTAAGGCACTTTAAGGGTGACAATGAAGCTCCATCTCATAAAACCTAACAATAAAAGTTCAGTGTGTTATATCCAGAGGGAAAGATATCCCCACCCATTGTATCCGTGGGCCTTAATCCAATTTGTATCTTTAGTATTGAACCATCTATAATCTTTGGCATATCATCCTATTCTAGGCTAGTATATCACCATATAAATATTAAGAACTGCAGGATTATGTTGTAGCAATAGCTCTCGTTATTCGTGGTAGGATGTGGATCATATATCCCTTTATAGATTCACCTCGGTTATTTCTTATTCTACTGTAGCTATTATGGATGATGGAATTGCTATTAACTTTAATAAATCGGCAGACCTAAACATTGAGCAAGAAAAACTTAAGTTCCTGGGTTACACTCTATATCCTGACGTAAATATGTCTATTAATACTCGAAATGGCATTATTTCCCACTTAGGTAACATCAACTCAAAGGCTTGTAAATCAGACTTATTAAAATTACAATATCCTAAGACCCTAGTTCCTACCAATAAAACAACTAAGGGTATGTCCGATTTTCACTTTATTACCCTGCTTTAAGCTTGAGTCCTTATTACTTTATGGCAAGGATGAACCAACATGGATCTAACATCAATAACTCCCAATTATTGAGTAGTGCTCTCTCTAGATCGTATTAACTTACATCTAGGGTTGTAGTAGTTTTAACTTAATCTTTCCTTAAGGGTCCGGTTATTTTCAATAGTTGTTTCTAATTGCCACCAATATACTGAATTAGTATTTTATAGTTATCTTTCTTTAATGGTATGATGGATGTTGATAATGGTACATCTGTTAATGGTCCCGTATTCTTTCTCATTATTACTTCGTTATCTTATATAATTTAGTTTGGTTCTTTTAGTTTAGTTCCTTTCTATTATGGTGGTGGGCCCCTTTAGCCATTGAGTCAGAGGTCTTATAACCGATGTATTTCAGACATCAGTATCAATTAAGAGAGACCGTTATGTCCACCATCAAAATGGTTCAACCTACCTTATAGATTCATCAATAGGCGCTTAAATAACTAATAGCAGAAAGATAAACTGTATATAATAGGCGATGGACCTGTGATCATTCATCTCAGCCAGTAACATAGTCTGGGCACTTGAGTAGCTTGTATTCTTGGATGTGTTTAATACATCCCTCCTAGAGTCTATTGATCCTTCCTCGAGGAATCAGCTGAGTTGTATTAGGAGGTAGATCAAACAAGTCTACGCATATAGACCTCGCGGTGATGCTTCAATGACCTGTGATCTTGGTATCAGCACAGCCTAAAGGTTTACGATATTTAGGGAATTGACCAACTACACACCAACAATAAAGGAATGGGATTACCACGTCGCAGGATTTGGTACAGTATTTATCCAACTTACAACATTGGTTTAACTTAGGTTTAGATGTTGCTGATTAAGCCTACCTATAAGGCTTAAAGTCAAAGACCATATTTAGTAAATCCTAAAGTAGCACCTAAGATATTGTTGGTTCTATCTGCTGCCACCAATACCATCAATGGTGGGGAATAGGTAAAACAATGTGTGCCAAGGTTAGTGGGTGACTTACTTACACCCCTAATAGCTACTGCAATTGGTTAGGATAGAGAGCAGTATCAATAAATACAATTGGTGTTTAACTTTTACTTCCTTCTCTTATTAATATTGTAGCTATATCCTTGTTAATGCGGCTATATATCTAACCTATTTTAGGTATGGTATGATAAATTATAGTAAATTGGGTAGTACATGTTATGGGTTAGAATCCATCCAACCTGTACAGTAAATATCTCTAACTATTTCAATAGATAGCTATACTGTTTATTTCTTAACATGATTTAATTGGTGCTGTAGTTACTTTTATGCATTAAATTGATTGCCTAATCAATAGCTGTAGCTTTAGTAAGTTAATCACTACGGGACCAACCAATATAACACCATGTAATCCTGTTGTCAGTTGGCGATAACAATAAGCCCCTGGTGGGGCGATGACTAATCATCCCATATATGTCGCGGTTTCAAGATCCGCTGTGATTAGGTTGAAGATTAGTTGAAATAGCTGAGATTGTAAGACCTAATAACTGAGCCTATAAGAAGGGTAATCCTAATGACTGTATACCAACTAGCTCCGATTTAAGCAGCAAGTGATAGAAGATAAGCAGCATTTAATTTAGTAAAAGCCATGGTAATAAGATGATCTGCGGCCTGTTGTCCTCCATCTACCTAGCTTAGATTATAGGTTAAGCCTGCATGTGTTTAGCCTGGTAAGTTGATCCCAGCCTTATCTATATAACCATCGAGATTAAATCCAACCAGGTTGAATCAAAGTGTTGGCATTCCCGGGAATTCCTTGTCTACCATCCAAATTCATTGGCTGTTGGGCTGGTTATGTAGCCCATATAGTTGTTACATCGCTGCGGTTATGAACCTTGCTTCTTTATTGGTCGATCGCAAGCTCTCTCCCTCTATCGGCTCGTAGATCCTCGCCCTTTAGATAGCTCAGCCCTTCAAGGCTTTGCTTGTATAGCTCCCCCCGGATGTTACACCATCCTCAGGTCGCAGACGTGCTGCAGATCAAAGATCCTTGCTATATACTGGCGAGGATAAACCTCGCTGATATAATTCGATCACTACGTTCTCTCCCTTCTCACCACCAACCAATTAGGTGGAGTAAAAATACTATCAGGTGGTGCTCAATGTAGGTTCAATGTCATGCTGGTAACAAATATATTAAATCCTAAGTAGCTTGGATCATATCTCTAATCCAACACTATGAGCCTGGTACTTGATCTAGGTTGTACTTACAAGTCCATCCTAAAGTATAACCACCAAAGCTATTAAGTTGAAAGTAGAAAGATATACCTGCCATTATCTGGAGAGATTTCTAGTTAATCCTACCAAATTAGTTGTTACCTGCTGATCTTATGTTGAATCTTGAAAAGTGATATAATAAAGTAGATCGAATGTGAAGCAGGGAGGAGATATATTAACATTGAGATCATTCTGCTCGATCTGTACTTGGAGATATCAAAATATATTCAAGTTAAACCAGGTTGTGTTAGATTTGATGGATCTATTATGCTGTTGATCTTCCTAAAATTGGTGTGGCTATCTCAGTAAAGATATCACTGAATGGATGTGTAATTTAACCCTATCTCCAAGGCCTGCCACACTTGATCTGTTGGCCCTCAGTCTAAAGTAAATTGAAATGAGAAGATCTATTCTATAAACCGTAATCCATCCATTATAAATGGTTACGCAATCTACTAAGCTTGGTTGAAGGAGGTTATTGTAGTTTTGATATGATATAAACCCAAAAGACAAAAAACTTAAACCCAGCAATTACAACACCTGAATATAGATGGATAAGGTCTATTAACCCAAGGACATTATAGGACTCAGGTTAGCCTAGGTGGGATTTACTTAAGATCCTTTGATAAAAACTGAATATAAGATACAGGAGTTGGTTCATTAGGTGTTGAACCCTTAGGATATACTATATTAGCTTATCTTCATGCTATCAGATATATCCACCTATAAGAGGTGCTTGGTTTCACAGATATAGCTACTCACCAAGATGGCTAAATATATCAGGTTGGCAGGTTATAGGTTTACCAACTAAGCACGGTGTAAGGAGGCTTCACCTGTAGTGCTGCAATTATGTTAGGGTTAGATATACCAGGATTATGTTAAATTCAGACAAGGTAATTATATGGCTGTTCATAAACCTCCTACTTCTCCAACCGATACAACCTGTCAATATAGCCTCAAGTATCTAGCTCAATGGCCAGCTTATTAACCTAGCAACCAAAGAACATCTATAATGTAACCTGATGATAGCCACATTTACAGTCATTCGGTCATATCTCTGCAGTACATTCAATAGGTATACCAGTATTGAACAACGATTAGGGAAAAATTGAGCCAGTGGTACAGCAAGTTAGTGGTGCTAGACATCTTCCCAGTATAACAATCTAATCTGATCAATAGTTTGACTAAACTAAATCTACAAGGTATTTTGATGTTAAATCACTTGCTGGGTTAAACCTACACTACCTTATAACCGCGGCCCATTCAATATGTGATGGGTAACTAATATACCAGCACGTGTTCAACCATTTAGTTTGGGTTTGAACGTGTTAGACTTCACCCAATCCATAATATATCTACTAGCATCAACTAACTAATATAGGTTTTATACCTGGCCATTACCAGTCTCTTAGATCCAAAAAGATCTATTGGATTATATGCAAACATGATCTGATGGAAAGACCCCTATAACTCTCTCCTTATTAAAACTTCGTGATTATTTGATCTTTATCCTGAATTTATACAATTAGTGATTTCCTAATACTGTTGTTGATGCGAACCTACTCGATGGATAGAGAGGATATTAAATAATTTTCTATTTTTACTACTATTCCAATTAATAATTTACTCCACCCTCTTCATGCTTTACTACTAACTCAGATGGAGAGTTAGTTGATCAACACCCAATTAGTTATGCTTTGTGTATCATTATCTAGATGAGCCTTTTGACTATCATACTTGATATATTAATATCTGGTGAATATTGCTATGGATCTTAGTTTATGCTGGTATATCCATCTTTAGAATGCTGCAACATCTAGATCTTTAGTGAGCGAGGATGTTTTATCATCCCTCCGCCGCAGCCCTGGTAATCTTGGAGCTAGATTAAACCAAATGCAGTAAATACAACTTAGGTTTTTGATTAACTTAAATGTCCTGTATATCTTGTTTAATGTTTAACCATCACTGATGACCACACCAGGTGGATTATTTCACTGAACAATAACTTTAATCCTGCAAGCCTTAGGACCATAACCACAGATAAAGGTAAGACTTAGACCATGATAATGCTACACCTGATAGGATAGCTCCTATTAATCTCAGCAACAAAGGTGTGATTGGATGTACTTTTACTTGTATTCTTTTATCCCTCTATGATGATGGCTAGCATGAGTTACAACTTACGATTGGTTGTAGAGAGAAACATCAATGGCTGGTTAGATGGACCCATGTAGATTTGGATGGTTACAGTATTTCATCATTGCCACCTAAATTAACGAATGAAATGAGTGCGCCTGCGAGGATGGAATCCGAGCAATCTAGCGCATAAGTTAGCTCCAGGTTTCCTGGTCCTTCAAATGCCGGGCACCGGTTATCGGTCAATTTAGTTTGGCCCCCCAAAAAGGGCCTAATACCACCAGGTTAGTATTTTGAGCTACTGTTTAGGGGAGAGTAAAGGCAACATCAAGGCCGATACAACATGGCTGGTCATCCCGGGCCTAACACCCTAGTCACCAAGGGTAAGTAGGTGATTGGTAAAACATCTATGTATAGCATGATAAGCAGGTGTTGGTCTAAAGAGTTGGACACCTGTTGAAGGATGTCAACAAGTCGTTAAACCTGTCAACCTACGTCTGTATGCATTCACTGTACGGGTACAACCCCATGTTAAATTGTGGTTGCTATACCACCTCAAATTGGAGCTGCATCCCTTTGGGCCTAGCCCTCTTAGATCAGATATGGTGGACATACCAATGGCCTATAGTAAAATGGTAAAACCATTGAACGTGGATCTGAGGTTAATAGAATAGCTACATCAAAGGTAGCAAATGGTTCTGCCATTACTAGATTAACCAATGGCGCCATTCAAACCCATCCTTGTTGAGGAATATCTATGGATTTATATACCAAGAATATGGGGAGAGTACATAGCAGATTGAACTAATAGAAAAGAATCTTATTGGTTTAGTAATATCCTAAGTTGCTTGGTCTACAAGTTAGTTACAGATGCTCATAGGTAGGATTTGTATGAATGCTGATGATAAAAGTGTTTTGGTTTTGATGATGAAATAATTAGTTGGATCACTGAATAAAGAAATCTAAATAGTCCCCCCTTGCCAAGGGGGTTAGGGGGATTGGTTCTAGCTTTATCTTTTTTAGTATCAGCCAAGTATAAATATAAATTGCAGGTATCCCCCCCTTAGTAGAAGATAATGCTACAACTATTCCTGTAAATGTGAATATAATCGAAAACTAAAACTAACATAATAAATACGGATAAGAAGATAAATAAAACTTATAATTGTAGTTTGTTGAAGCACTAACCATAAATCTGATCTAGGTAGGCTAATAACCGAAGGTCATCACCTGCTGATATTACAACTATATAGGTATTGTGCCCTAGATATATCCCTAGCAATACAACTATCTCCTACCCTGCTTAGTATCATGTGGTCAATTCAATGGAGTAAACTTAGAAATGGCAGGAATGAAGGAATCCTTTAAGCTTGATTCTATATTGCTCTAAGGTGGGTGACTACCAATTGCTTTAAGGTCGAACATATCCTGAATCCAAATACTAATTATGGTTTACATTCATAAATCAGCACATAATTTACAATGTAGTGTTGTCTTTATTGTTAACATTTATAGTATCCATTCTGTTATTAGGATTAAACTATTAAGAAGAATAGAGCATAGTCTTGTTTCCTTTTATATCTTTACTCTATTATTTCATTATTTATATTTATTTAATTACATAGCATCCAGGATGTAAATAACTGAGTAGCAAACAAGGTAGGTATGATAGATCCAGCATTTTAGTCTGAGACCTAAGTAGGTCATACCCAGCTAATTGCTACGTTGGGTTTATAAAGTAACTCTACAGGTAAGAATAGCACCACGGTTATTTGGTTGTTGGTACACCAAAGGATCTGCTAGGTCTGTTATATTACGGATAGATCTACATACATCACTGGGCTTAGATTACTAGATTTAATTGGCCACCTTATTTTATGTTATTTGGTTAACCTATTTTCATTATCTTCTTAGTCTGAGTTCTTGTTTAGGAATACTGCTCCTATGTTCATTATATCCACTTACTGATGGTATATCCAGCAAAGGTTTGTATTATGTTTTACGATAGCATAAAGTACAACACCATATTGATAGTGTAGGAGGATGGGTTTAATTGTAGGAATAGGTATTAGTGCGGCCAATTCAATGTGTTATAGCTATAGTTGGAATAATTCGGTTAAGGAACTTGACCACCAACACTACTTATTTTACTTATTTTTAGAATAAAGTTGTAATGTAAATAAAGAATTAGATGGTGAGTAACATCTAGATAATGTTAGGGTTTTGTGGAGTACTTGCTGAATAACCCTCTGTCGCTATTAGACAAGGAGCTGATTTTATCTACCGAGAATTCCCAGATTTTATGACCTAGCTCAGTAACCGTTAACATTATTCTACTCCATAGAATCACATCCCCCCATTGGTCAATCAGTTTATTACATAAATCTTTAACCACACCGTCTTTAAGGAAAATACGGAAAAATTGGTACGAGACTCATATAGTTGTTGTGAAATTTGTATTTAGCGAAGCTATGATGGTCTAAAGACCTGAAGAGCTGAGCCTATAAAGGAGGTTTAACGACTATTTATTGTGGCAATACTATCGCGGAATATCGTGATAATGTTTGAATAGCTTTATGCTTATAGGCCCATTATGTTGCCTGATTACCCAGCAATTGATGCTGGGATCACTAGTGGTGGGTCATTATATTATATTTAGTTGGTAATCTATGTTGTTGCTGTAACTCTTGCTATCTTTACTTTTCTCTATTTTATGGTCTAGAATGGACACATAAGATCATTTACAATGAGCCAGCAAGGTATGAACCGCGGATGTGCTCACTAGATGACATGTTGCTTAAAATCAGATATTTGTACATATAGTTGCAGCATTTGCTTGGATTCATATAAGCATTGAACATGGTACATAGAGTGTAGTGAAAAGATTAAGGACGATATCTTGAATGTACCAATTAAGGGAGCAAAGACCATCGGGATGCCGCGAATATACTTGGCTCGTAATATACCAGGCATTTAACCTAGATTCAACAATAGCTGCTTCCTTCTTTGGACTCCAGCAGCAGGATGGCCGATATCGGGAGGACATTGCGTCCGACCCATTAAGGTAGCGAAGCCTTGAAGATATTGTATCGAAGGGCTGAGCATATATTGGGCAAGGCATAGCCGCAGCCCCTAGGATGGACAAGGAACTTGGACATACGAGATCTCTGGAATAGATCGACACCTTGGTGTTGGGGTGGTGGTATTTTAGTAGTAATTTATGTGATATGGATAATGCAGATAGGTCTTTACTTTAGGTATCCCAGATGTGCTTTTAAAACCCTTTATTGGTATAATTGGTTTTATTGGGGTTATTTTACAAGATCTATTCATCTTTTTATCCTATTTTAGGGTTTAGGTAGGCCTATCTTGAGTTAGGATGATGGATTTAGAAGGTACTATGCTCGACATATTTCAGATTTATTTAACATGCAGGCTTCGCCTACATTAGGATCTTTAGGCGTGGTTGTTACAAGGTTAAACCAGGCTCATATTCCTTACATCGATGGACATCCTAAAACTCTTTATAGTAATTCATTGAGTGGACATATAGAGGCTTCGGTTAATATAGGTAGTAGTGACCCACGTATAATGGAGCCATTTTGATGACAACAGATATATAGAGAATAACCATAACTTAGGTGTTCTGTTGGTAATTTATCCATCCAACCACATCAATAATATAATGCGCCCTAAGTGTTAATGGCTAAAACAAATTGGACCTTTTGGTGGTCCTTTATCCGCACCAATTCCTATGTCATTTGGTTATGGGTAAGTATAGCTACGCTTGAAATCCATCTTTAACCTTTATGAACCTTATTTCTACAATTTAAAATGGTTTTTTACTTTAGCTATTTTAGATTTATAATATATCCTTGAAATACAATTCAATTCCAAAGTGAGTTGGGCCCTACTGGTGCTAACGGATCACTGTTAACCGCTGATCTTAGTTATCCTAAGATGTTATTGCTGGTACCCTGCTACCAGGTTAGTAAGGATGCTAGATTGTTGTATCCTGGCCTATTTGTGTCTATTTGGTTCCTACTAGTCCCTAGTTTGGTATTAGTTGGTAAATCACCACCATAATTCTCCCCTGTAGCTTTGTTCCTTGGTAATTTATGCTACCATTAGAATCCCTTTTGTGCTAAGCATTCACCATATTTATATTGTAACTTTTATCCTGGCCTAGGTTAGAGCTAGTTTCTCACCATATCAATACCCAGACCTATTGGGTTAAATTTTATAGCCTTACAACTTGTAGATGGGGAAATAGCGGGCACATGTGCAGCACGTAGTGGTGTGCCTGTACCAGCGATATAAGTGAAATGACTTGTTCATTGAACGACTACCCTAGGTAGCTAATATACCCTAAAAGTGATAGCTGCAAGTCTCTATAAACCATGACACGGGTTGTAGTAACACCATTTTAAGGTACTGTTGAAGTGTATGGGATTGGATGAAGACAGGAATAATTACGGATGCTGCTCTGATTTGATCGTTATACCATTGCTTTCTTATTGTTCTATTATTTGTTGCTATTCCTGTTATCTTTCTCAATAATACGTAATAAATTTTAATAGATAGTAAGTTAACATAGCCATAGCCAGTACTGTATTTACTGCCTATTTAACCAACATCATTACCGAATAAAGGAGAAACAAAAAATAAAGTGAAAAGGTAATTCTATAAACAAGGTAAACCTCCTGGGATTGCAAGGGCGTACTACAATATAATTAATCCTGGTTACACCTAAACATCTACACTTGGAACATTTTAGCCCAAATTACTCATTTATAAACTACAAAAGTACTTATGTACCTAAGCTAAACAATATCTCCTACCCTTTACTGCCTAGTTTGGTGCTACACTAAAAAGTCATGGCAATAACCCATTGATAACGGATTAAACTTCGACACTTTGTTCTTCCATCCTAAGTTGATTGGTCTGTAGGGCTAGTAAGTCCATAGATAGATGGTTGATTTACCCATAAACCTACATCGAAGGTTCAATGGATCAGGTAGATCATTTTGTTGATCTAAATAGTAGAAAGATAAATATGATTTAATTCATACATTTTAATGTCCAGCAAGTCGATTCAATAAATATCCAAAACTAACGAAGTAAAAAGTTAATGACCTGATTTGCAAAAATTGGTTATTGTAATGTCTATGATCTTTACACTTAGGGTGAAGGCCAACTCTTCATTAACAATCATATAGGTGCTGCCTTTATTGCCAATAGTGATTTACATGATCAAGTTGGTCGTATTGCTGTTCCTGCCTTTCCTCGTCAAGTAAATGCCTTCGAATCTATTAATGTGGTTTATGACCTGGCTATGCTAGAACATATAAGTAGTATTCTTAATAGCAGAGTTAGTACTAAAGATCAACAATTACAAATTGAAGATCACATGTCTAGTTTCATTAGTAAAGCTCTTCTTAAATCCACTCAATATCCTCTTTTATCTAGATAGTTTCAAGATTGTCGTTCAGCGAGCTTAAGATTTAAATTTCGTACAGTTGAACTGAACGATGATCAATTAGCCAACCTTATCTTCTTTGCTATTAGTGTTATTTCAAGATCCATCTTCCGTCTTTAGGATGATGACGAACAACTGTTTGTCTCTAAAGAATAGCATACAACTAATATTTCTATTGCTTGGACACAACTTGCTGGTCAAATTGGTGCATATTACTCTTCTAATTATTCTAAACTTGATAAAGATACGGAAATAATATTAGGTAACTACATACTATCACTTTAGACTTGTACAGACTACTTCATGCAAACATTTAAAAATTACCAATACTTTCTTGAAGCTAACCTTAAATTTATACATCAACTTTCCTCTCTTGCCATTATCGGTTACCAAAATCTGCCTATGGTACATATACCTAATAGATGGGCTAATCAATACCATGGTGGATTTCTCTCTAATAAAAATGATAATCTTATCCACTTTCCACCTATAGCTAATCATCGTGCTGTTGCTACCATAGATTATCTTAGAGGTGTTGATCGTCTTAACTCAGTAGAGTTCCGCGTTAATACAGATCTCTTAGACTTCTTCCAAACAGCTAATGGTGTTAAAATCTAGGGTGACTTTCTTTCCCAAGGTACAGTTGAACAAATTAAAGGTGTTAACCTATTAGCCAAATTCAGTCTTAATATTGCCCGTCTTTATAGTAGAATTAACACTCCCTAGTATTAATATTCTTTATGAGTAGGAGGATCAAATTCAAACTACCTATTTCAGTAAACTTAACATTCTTTTTAATGGTATGAATATTGTCGGTGGTAACCATGATGATATGCATATTCTTAACATTTATGTAGATTCTACCCTTATACATTACAGGAAGGTGAACTCTTTAATAATCACATTGGTGCTGCATTCTCTTTAAATAATGAAATCCATAGTAAAGTTGGCCGTATTGATGTACAAGCAAATCCGATTAGCTAGAATAATGTAGAATCTATTACTAAAGCATATGATATTGAAGTTCTGGAATATATTAGTTCTATTTTAGCTGGTATAAATGTTGATATATCACATAAAGTCCTAAGAACCCACCTAAAGGGTTAGACTATCCGGCCTATTCTAATGGCTGGAGGGTGGTGAAGGATCAAGCTTGACCTTTATTTAATAAGTTGGTCCTATACAACGTATATTATTGTCTAGAATGGTCAAAATCATCCCAGAGATTATCGACAAGTTCTTTAACATCACCACCAGTTAATGCTAGCATTTTGTTACCATCCACAAGATGGGATGGTGTACCAGATTTAGCAGGATATTAGTAATGCACAGTTACGCCAACTTTAGATTTGGCAAATGCTTTATCCATAATTTGTTCAATCATACCTTGTTTAGTTACACCGTAAGGCTATGTCATTACAGGTCTTTTAACTATATCTCTAGTGATAAGAATATGGTCTAGGATACCGTTAAATTTAACTTGGCTTAATTTGTTAGCAACATCTGTGTATACATCACCAGCATTATCAGCTTCACCAGCAATATTAACTTGTGCAGCAAGATTTTGATCAGCTAAGATAGAGGCAATGTGTTGTAAACCAGAACAAGTAGCATCTTGGTTGATAATAATGTGAATTTTAGTTGAAGGGTCTATATACCATTTACGAAGGTTTAGGGCAAAGTTAACAAAGGCTATAACATCGGAAGCTTTACTAATTAAATCAGTATCCATATTAAGGATTTTATCTATGTTGGTAATAGCCCAATTGTAACGTGCATCAAAGGATTCTTTATCTTTACCATAGACATTAGCACCATAAATTAATAAATAACGAAGACCTTCAGGAGTTAGTACTTGTCCTTCATATAATTCCTACAGGGATGAAGTTAGTTGATTACCTTGATAGCTTAGGAATGAACAGTTAGGATATACACGACCACGAAAGTCACTAAATACTG
>Ga0115851_100743_pt1 | contig 15790 bp, 19 predicted proteins | sample InSIn2gowninarea_FD_83865 | JGI IMG/M metagenome (GOLD analysis project Ga0115851, IMG submission 83865)
AAATTGATTTCAAACTAATGGAACATTTTGGGCCCTTAACCTTGCATCTACCCTCATCCCACGACTCAATGGCCTTGATGGAAATTTGCTCATCATGCCCCTTATAAAAATAATCTATTTATCAAGGCCTCCCCTGAAAAGCATTACCCACAGCACCAGGTCTCTCATAGCATCTTCTAGTGACTCAAGTTCCATTCAAACTAGGTCACATTCCATGTTTTCTATAGAGCTAGCAACTATCTTTCTTCAATTATAGCAGAATAGAGGGGAATTGTCTATGAAGGATTTGCATGCATAAAATAGAATATGAATCATGGGTGATAGAGCCTTCTACATTTGGACTATCACTATCACATGTACTACACTACCACACATCTAATGAAAGCTGAAAAAGTTGCATTCTTCCTGTTTGATGTTGATACACATATTTGGGATGGATCAACAAGTCATGATGGCCCAACTTTTTAGCTATAGATTCATCCATTTAACCTTGGGAAAGTGTACCTTGAATTGACTCAACACATGCTCCTTCTCAACTCAATTTGTTAACTGACCTGTAATGTCTATAGGATAGTGCTATAAGTGGATGATAGGGATTTCCACTACCTCCTCACTAGCAACATGCTAATTTTGCACCCGAGCTAAATCTTCCATGATAGTAGGGATTACTAGACAAAATATGCTCAGCTTATCCAATGAATAAATACATCAACATTTCTAAAATAAAGATGATAATTTAGTAAATTTAAAGGAAATTTGGAAGAATAAGGGAATTATGAAATTTAAGGGGTTTAACTTTCTTTTCTTAACACCTCCAAGGCTACCCCAATCTCCACCCTATTCATTTATATATTTCCCATCTCTCTTATAGGGATTTCAACATCCTCTCTTGCTCTTAATAATGTAATTTTGAGATACTCTTAAGATTTTCTACTTTCCTTTTGAAAGTTCTCTCATTTCGCTCCTTCCATATCTGCCATAAGTTGTGGGCAAGTACAAAATACCAAATCTTTCTCTCTTATTTATTGCTTCTACTTGGTTTCCATTGTATGATCCATTAAGGGATATTTTATAGTATATCTCCAATGGATTTAAAATTAACTCTTAAACTTTTCCAAATTGCTATAGTATAACTGCAATGCAAAAAAAAATGGTTGCTAGATTCCTCTTTTGATCCGAATTGGATTGTGTGTTAGGTTGTCTTTTTAGGAGCAACATTCAATCCAAAGGTATATGTGCTTGTAAATAGATCGAAGATCAAAATATAGATTTTTTTGGCATTAAATTTTAGGCCAACAATGATTTACAAATTGCTAATTTTATGCCTCTAATGACATGCACCTTGATGAGTCAGTAGGGGCATTTGAAGAGATAGTGGCATTTTAGGAGACTGAGCGGTTTAGGTTCCTTGGATGATATTTTAGATTTTTTTGGAGGCTTATTTAATAGTGTATATTGTTATTGATTCTAATGAGAGAGGATTGTAGAGTTTTGGGATTTTAGAATTGTAATAGTTTGAAGGAAGACCAAGAGTTATTCCAGAATTATTGTAGTTCTAAGACTATATTTTTGTCTTGCTTTAGGAGATTATAGTAATTGTAGGAGATTGTATTACCATTGTATTGATGGTATTTATCTATGCATGTAATATTGTAATGTACATAGAAAATGAGAAGAGAAGGCTCTAATTCCATGCTGGATTAGCCCACATTGGGTGAACCAAGGTAAAATCATTATGTTGATCTTGTTGTGTGTTTGAGATTGCTAGTTTGTGATTCACATTGTGCAATTTTTAAATTTATATGCAATTTGTATGATCTCATAATGGTTAACTATTTTTCATTAGAATATGTAAGTGAGGATTCAAGTATGCTATAAGCATTTGATGATTACAAGTCATCTTCTATGTAACATAGGGTGCATCTATTTGGGATCATCATACCTTTTTTCTTAAGGTTATCAATAGTAGCTAATTTGTTATGAGCTAGCAACCACATGAAAAAGAAATTTTTTTGAAGTAGCGTATTCATATATACTTTACTCCATAGCTCTTCTTTTGAGTCCTTTGATATCTGATTAATTGATTTATAACATCCCTTATATTCATGTTTCCATATTTAGAGATCTTCCGAATTGGTCAATCTTTTATGTATTTCAAAGTAATGCCACTAGTTTTTATTTCTTCCATTAATTTTAGAATTTCATCATTTATTTCTTCTTGAGGATGGTGGAGGATATTTCAAGTTCCATTTTTATCCATAAAATAATATTTAATTTTAGCCCCTTTTCTTTCCTTAATCCATCTCGCTGCTTTATTTAATTTACTCCAAGACATAAGTGGCCTATTTTTAGTCCAATGGTTCTCCCAAAAAATGATATCTTCCCCATTACCTATTACTTTGATCTTTATAATTTCATTCGAGAAGGGGGAACCATATGGGGGGTTAGAAATCCTTAAGAAGTGATTTTTATTATTTAGGTACTTAGGTTTACAAACTTTGACCCATTCTCTATCTTCCTCTATAGCAATATTCCATTTCATTTTTACCCTTAAGGCTAATTTAAGGTGTTTCATTTTCCTCAAGCCAAGGCCTCCCTTAACTTTATCCTTATAGATTTTTTCGCCAAGAAACTAGAGAGAAGTTTTTTCTTTCACCATCATTCTCCCAAAGGAATCTTATGCACACTTAGTCAATTTTCTATGCTATAGAATCTGGCATATTGAAAACCTACATACTAAAAATGGGTATACTTTGTAGAGTTTGTTTGATTAAGAGGATATTTTATACATAAGTAATAATTTTTATTTTCCAACTTATCAATTTACTATTAATTTTGCTAAGAATCTTTTTCCATTAATCTCTTGTTAGGCTTACATGGAAGAGTGGCATGCCAAAATATCTTGTTGGGAGCTGATCTGCTAAGCAACCAAAGATTCTTGTTATTATTATTTATCTACCTCTAGTAGTATTAAGAAAAAATAATATGGTATTCTATAAATTTATTCTCTTGTGAGAAGCTTTCTCATAATATTTCAGAACTTTTTTAAAGGAATTTACTTTTCTTTCTTGTGCTTTCCCTATAAGGATTGTATCATCCACAAATTGATGATGAGTCATTGGTGATACCACTTTTGCCAATTTTATCCCTTTCACTTTCCCTTCTTCTTGATATTTCTTGATAGCTCTACCCAAAGCTTCAACCATAATAATAAATATATAAGGAGATATAGGGTCTCCCTATATTAACCCTCTTTCCACCCTAAAGTAACTAGCTAGTTCCCCATTTATTATAATTGAGAATCTAGGGGTTGATATGCATTCTTTGATCTAGCCAATCCATTTCTATTAAAAACCAAATTTATTTAGAACTCCCTATAGCAAAACCAAATTTACTCTATCATAGGCCTTTTCCATGTCTAATTTTAGAATCATGGTTTCTTGTTTTCTCTCTTTTGCAGAATGTAATAATTTGTGCATTAGTATGATACTGTCCGTTATGAGTCTCCCATTAACAAAACCATCTTGTTATTTAAAAATAAATTCAAGGAGGAGGTATTTAAATCATTTAGATAATATTTTGTTATTATTTTATACACAACATTGCATAAGCTTATGGGTCTAAAATCCTTCAGATCTTTAGCTGTAGCTATTTTAGGGGCCAAGGCTAAAAAAGTTGCATTCCAAGTTTTAAGAAGCTTACCTTTTTTGAAAAATTCCACAACAAATTCTACCACATCCTCCTCAAAAATTTCCCAATTTGCTTGGAAAAACTTGCTTGAAACCCATCAGGACCCAGGGTCTTATCCTTATCTTAGTTAAGTTTTCATTCATGTGTTCTAAGATTCTTTTAGGAATATTTTGAAGGATCCTATTCATTGCTTGTTTATTTATTTTTTGTTCAACACTTAGAAGCTTTTGAAATTAGTATGAAACTTCTTTTTTAATATCCTCTTCACTCTTTAAAATTGTGCCATCTCCCTTTCTTAATTCTACTATTTTGTTAGTGCTTCTTCTTTGGAAATTAGTCATTTAAAAAAAGGTAGTGTTTCTATCACCTTATTTTAACTATGTAATCCTTGAATTCTGATGCTAATTTTTTTCTTCTTGGGAAAGAGTGTTGTAGTAGTTAAAGAGAGCTTGCTTCTCCTTTCTATCCAATTCCTCTATCCTACCTTCCCTAATCATTCTATGCTCTAGAAACTCCAATTCTTCTTCCAGATCCAAATTCCTTTCTTCCACATTTTTAAACACTTATTTATTCCATTTTATAACTCTTCTCTTCACCTCATTGAAATTTTGGGATAGTTGAAATATTTCCATTCCCTTTACTTCAAAATTCCACCAATCTTTAGGACATTCTTTGAAGGTTGGGTCCATCCACATAACCTTGAATTTAAAAGGGGATCTTATTTTTCTTTTTACCTTTAATAATCACTTTGATAGGCCTATGATCAAAATCAATGCTTGGAAGAGAGGACATATCATAATTTCTCTAGCTAATCAACTAACACCATCATTCTATCTAGTCTTCTTTGAATGAAATTTCTTCCACACTGTTGGTTTTACCAAGTAAATTTGCTTCCTTTTAAATGAAGATCAATTAATTTTGAGTCATTGAGGTATATTATTTTGAATTTGAATATGGAAATATGTAAGGTATCATTACAACTTTAAAGGTAAAACATGTAAGCATATCAAATATGAAATCATGAAAAAATTGATACACCTCTAACCGTGAAACATAAAGTGTCACATATTGCATCTTTTTCTCATACTCTTACTGAATAGTTTCAATATTTGCCTTCATATCCAATTCAAGTATTTTATTTTTTTGTTCAAATTATTTATGCATGTGGTGCATTTGTAGCTTACAACCATAATTAGAAATCGTATTAGTTGATGATACATCTTTACCAACACCCCAAACTTGACCCACTCTTTTGCATCCTAAAACCTTGGTAAGGTGAGTTAAAATAATAATAGATATAAAAATGTTCTAAAGTTACTATTTTCAAGGTAATTTCACTTAGACTTTTTGAATTTCTTTATGGTAACACAAAATACTCATCCTTCTTTTTATGAGCTAACAACCACATAAATATCCTTGGTTATGGAATTTCTGCATTTTATTGGCTCTGCCTCTACAAGATATATAGTTGGAGATACATGAGGATAAGTCATAGAATAAAATAATATATCTATATTTGTCACATATAATGGATGAGAATGATAGAATACCATTTCATACTCCAATTATGCATATATATTTTGATCGATAGTGTGCAATATTATATATTGATTGGATTTATTTTATTTATTCTGACACCTAATCGCCTACAATATAATAAAGAAAATACTATATTATTTTATTAATGAGAGCAAGGTTAACCAAAAAATTTACATGAACATAAAAATGATATGAACTACCATAATATAATGGCTAGTAGTTTTCTGAAAGTCATTGCTACTCTTGCTTTTCAAAAAGGCTTCCCAATCTTCTAGTTTTAAACAAAGTGGAGGATGAGAAATTATATCTACATCATTCTCATACTTATCATATAATTATGTAATAATTTTATGCTTATTACCATGACATATTTTTTCCATTTCTTTATTATGTTCAAAATGATAAATTTTTCCTACCTCAAACCATTATCTTATCAAATGTGACATTCACATAAGTTTTTAAAAGTGGACACCATGAAATTTATCCGCTATTAAGTTTCGTTAACCATTATACAATAATTATTTTTAATTTCCTTTGGGACTTATTTCTAGTCTTTATAGGTGATAGGGATAAGATCCCCTATTACTATCCCCAAATAAGTTGAAAACATCATGAAATTATCTCCAATGTGTTTTCCATGTAAATTGATCTTGATCTCCACCTTATCTATGTTGCTCCCCTTAATTGTAAACATTGTTAGATCTCTCATTATTTGATTTTAAGAGTTTTAAGTATGTGATAATATGGTAACATTGTATCCCTCATTTCCCAAAGCATTATCACCTTCATTTCCCAAAGCATCATAAGTCTCGTTGTTCCTTGCATCATAAGGCATATTTTCCAAAGCATCATTAGCCTCATTGTCTAAAGCATCATAAATGTCATTGGTCCTTGTATCATCATCCTAATTTTTCAAAGCATTATCATTTAAAATATTATCACCATTAAATTTAATTATATTGTAACCTACATTGTTTTTGCTTCATCATTTTTAGAACTTTATCACATTCTAATATACGAAATCACTAGCACCTTCAATTTTGGGATACCCATCGATACTTATCATTGTGGCTTTGTTTTTAAGCTTTGGGGGAGATTCATTGTGGATATTTTCAAGATGGTAATTTTCAACTACAAGTGCATATATATACTAAGAAATAAGATGTTAAATGTTGTAACGATCAATTTAAATACACAAGGACCAATAATTATTTGGCAATTTCATGAAATGCAATAATTATAGGATATGCATAAAATGGATTTTTTCAAAAGGCTATATAAGCTTTTAAGTAGATGCAATTATCAAGTGTAAAGATAAAATTTGTAACCTTTACTAACATTCTTCTAGCATATGCCATCATGGGAGCTATAAAAGAAGGTATAGATATCCATTAAAGAGTAGTTGAAAATGGTTTTGCATTGAATGTTATGGTTGTGAATGCCCTAATAGGCATGTATGCAAAATATGGAATCATACATAATGCTTGAGAATTATTTAACAAGATACATGATGCAAATAATTTCATGGAATGCAATGATCTTGAGGATATGCATAAAATGAGTTTTTTGAAAAGTTTGTGGATACTTTTAAGCATATGAAATTGTTAAATGTAAAGCCAAACTCTATAACCTTTTCCAATATTCTTCCAACATGTGCCACCATGGGAGCTTTAAAATAAGGTATGGTGTTTACAAAAAATTTTGAGAATACAAGATTATTAAAAACAAGTAACGAATTTTAACATTCACAATCCCAAAATGATTTGTAATTTGAAGCTACAGATAACAATTTATAATAGATAAGATGATATGAAAGATAATCACAAAATGCTTGAAGTGAAATGACAACCACCATACAAAACTAGAATTGTATACTTACCTCATAGAGTGTACCTGATAATGATGAAGTGAAGGAAATGACAAAGTCCCGAAGGCCAATGTCATCTGCACCAGAAATCACAAAGCTGAATGATCTCAAAAGAGGATCGCGGGCAATGTGCTTGGGTTGAAAAGGAACACAGGTGGTCTATTTTTGTCATAAAGGAATATCGATGGTCTTTGTTAGAATATAATCCATCTTCAACCTGACTTTATACCTTCGTGCGGTATCATAATGATTGCAGTATGATACTCAAATAGGTCACTTTATTCATTTGAATGCTCGCAATGAGGAAGTATACAAATCCCAACCTTGTATGGTGGTGTCAAAAGACACCTAAAAGGTTGTTGCCATTATCAAGATTAGATATGGGATCGTATATCTTCGTATCTTGATCCTAGAATTACTACTAGATCCCTTATTTATATAGATAATAATATGACCTACTCCTTAGGTCAGCATGTACCTACACAAACAAGGAACATAGTAAGTTATGATATATATTAACAATATCCATGACATCATTAATATTATTTGACATAAGTGCAAGAAAATGTTTTATAATGTATTAAATAAATACACAAATCAATTTTATATGATAAAATATGCCCCACTTTGGATGAAGGATTGAAAATCACTAGGTGCATTTGAGATTTTCATTCAAAGTAAAATCGAAAACATCATTGATAATCATTGATAAGAATAATATTAATTAATCTATTTATGATAATGCACTTTGATAAAACTATGAGAAAGATGGGCAACATGTAAACAAAAGGTATAAGTTAGGAAACCCCCTTATATGATGTCCCCCATGTTGGCTGCAGTTGATGTTGATGTGCTCTGTGAGCTTTAGTGATAACTTGCAAAAAGAAAGTACAGCTCTAGGGTCCATAGCCATCTACCAAGAGGTCGTGGATGATGATTACCCATATGTATTTTAATTTTTATGGAGTACAACCATCTCTTATTATCAATGGTTCTATCCGTTTGAATTTGTGGAAGTTGGAATTCCTACCGAGAGGCATGATGTTGATTTTAGGAGCTGAGACTCCACTAAGAGGCATATTGATTTTGAGAGCTAAACTCTGCACCAAGAGGTATGATGTTGAATTAGGATCTGAGACTCCGCCAAGAGGCCTAAGATAAAACTGATAATCTGGGAGCTAAAAATTTGCACCAAGGGGTAGGTATTGATCTTCATTCTGACTAATTTTTCTCATGGATTAGGACCACGGGTGATCCATTTTTGATTGGTATGGAGCATAGGTGCTACTTTTCTAACATCATATTAACTTCATGTTTTGACCTTGTGCCATCTGTTCATCTGATCATTCCTATAGTAGCTTTCATCATGAAAATAGATGCATGTAGCAACCCATAGGCTGCTCATATGTGATATTTCTTGAGGTGCCTAGCATTAATGGGGTTCTTAAGGACCTTCCCATCTAATGTAGACAACTTATATGAACTTCTACCATGTACTTCCATGATAATGTATGGGCCAACCCAATTTGGCTCAAATTTTCCTTTAAGCTCATCCTTAGCTGTAGTGTTGGAAATGTTCTCTTGCAGAACCATATCCCCAACTTCGAATGCTTTAGGTACCACCTTCTTTCCATAGGCTCTTTTGATCCTCTATTGATAAGCTCTGAGATGTTCCAAGGCATTGATTCTTTTCTCATCCAATGCCTCTAACTAATTCATCCTTGCTTCCCATAATTGTGGCTCTTTCATGATATCTTTAAGTGCAATCCTTAAATATGGGATTTTGATTTCAAGGGGAATAACCACTTCATCTCCATACACCAGAGAGTATGGAGTAGTGCCTGTTGCTGTTCTCACACTTGTTCTGTATGCCCATAGGGCATATGGTAATTTATCATGCCAATCTCTCCCATTCTGCTGGATTATCTTTGCCAAAAATTTCTTGATTATCTTATTTATTGCTTTAGCTTGGCCATTTCCTTGTGGATAATAGATTGAAGAAAATCACTGATTGATCTTCATTTTTTGCAAAATTCTTTGATATCCTTTCCTATGAAGTTTGTGCCATTTTCCATGATTAGCCTTTGAGGTACACCAAACCTGCAAATGATATATTCTTTGATGAAGTTGATGACATGTTTCTTTATAGCTATTTTTAAAGAAATTGCTTCAACCCATTTGGTGTAATATTCAGTGGCAACCAAAATGAACTTGTGCCCCTCATTGGATGGAGGATTGATAACACCCATAAAATCCAAAGCCCACATTGAGAAAGGCCATGGTGATGTAACATAGTTCAACTCTTGAGTAGGTGTTAATTCTAAGTGTGCATGCTTTTGACATTGCTCACATTTCTTGACATGCTCATAACAATCATGTTCCATAGTGGGTCACCAATAACCCATCTTGATTAGTTTACCAAAAATTGATCTTCCATTAAAGTGACCCCCACATGCCCCACCATGAGCATGCTCTAATGCTGTATCAGTATCCTCACTAAGTAGACACCTCAAAAGAATGCCGTTAAATGATCTTTTATAAAGAACATCACCAATGAAAAAATATTTGGTAGCTAACCTCTTCATTCTAATTTGCTCTCTTTTATCCAGATTCGTATCAATGAAATTATCCTTCAAATATTTGTAAATATGTTGGTACCAAGGACTCACCCCATAACCAACTATTTGGGTAACATCCACCATTTTTGAGTCCTCCTTAGAAATCGATGAAGTTCCCAAATTTTTGATAGTGAAGGTGGTTTCCTTACCTTCAATCTCAATTGGTGTAAGTGATTCCGCACTTGCCATTGCATCTGCCAACCTATTGCCATTCCTTGGAATATTCTCTAACTAAAATTATTTGAAGTGAGAAAGGAGCTTATTAACAAGCTCCTTATACAGGATCAACTTTTCATCTTTGGTGTGATAAACTTCTATGAACTGGTTTACTATTATCTATGTGTCTCCAAATATGTGCAATCGTGTAACTCCAATCTCTATGACTACCTTTAATCCCAAAATTAGTGCTTCATATTCTACCATATTGTTGGTACATTTGAATGATAGTTTGTAAGACATAGGGATAACATCATTGTGAGGTGAAATCAACATATTCATGCCCCTGACCCATGCATGCATCTAGACCCATCAAAGTAAAGTTTCTAAGGCTCTAAAACCCTAGAAAAAGGAGCATCGATGGTCCTAATATGCTTAGGAGAAGGCCGCAGGTGGTCCTCTCTTTCGTGATCTATTTTCTTCATTAAATTGCATTCATCTTGAAATTCTTCCCTCAGCTCCGTACTATCCTTTGTAGGGAATTCTACCATAAAATCTATGATTACTTATCCTTTTACTGATTTTTATTTTACAAATCTAAGATCAAATTCCTGAAGTAACATAATCTATTTTGTTGATCTACCATTGAGGCATGGTTTGGACATTAGATACCTCAATGGGTCTGCCTGAGTAAGCACATGTGTTACACTGTTGATCATGTAATGCCTTAGTCTTTCTATAGCGAATACTATGCACTGACATAGCTTTTCAATTGGTGTGTATCTAGTCTCATAGTCTTTCAATGTTCGGTTGATAAAGTAAACTACCCTTTCTTTACCATCTTCCTTATTTTTTGCAAGAATTACCCCGAATGCATGCTCTATTATTGAAACATAAAGCTAAAGGGGTTCTCCATGTCTATATGGAGCTAAGATCGGTGGATGTAGCAAGTATTCCTTGATCTTTTCAAATGCTTCTTGACATCTAATATCCCATTTAAACTCAACTTCTTTCTTAAGCAAATGAGACATGGGATCTATTTTATCTGTTAATTGACAAATAAATCTTCTAAAAGCTTGGATCTTACCTTGCAAACTCCTTAGTTTCTTGAGATTTGTTAGAGGGGACATTTCTATAATGGCGTTGATCTTCTTTGGGTCCACCTCTATTCCTCTCCTAGAGACAATGTGCCCCAAAAGTTTACCTTATGATACCCCAAACACACATTTTTGTGATTTGATCCTCAATTTGTATTCCTTCATTCTGTCAAATGCTACCTTTATATCACTTACATGGTCCTCCTTCCTTTTTGATTTTATCAAAATATCATCCACATATACCTCCATAGTTTTATGGATGAAATCATGGAACATGGCTATCATTGCTCTCTGATATGTATCCCCTGCATTCTTAATCCCAAATGGCATCACCTTGTAGCAAAAATTGCCCCAAGGAGTTCAAAAAGCTATTTCATGCTGATCACTCTCTTTTATTTTTATTTGATTGTATCCTGAGAATCCATACATGAATGATAACATTTCATAGCCTGCTAAATTGTCAATAATCATGTATATATTTAGTAGTGGAAAGTCATATTTTGGACATGATTTGTTGAGATATTTGAAATCAATACATACCCTGATTTCACCTATGGTTTCTTAACTAGTACTATGTTTGCCATCCACTTCGAATAATCAATAGGCTTGATAAATCCAACCTCTAACAGTTTTTCAATCTCTTTCTTAACCAACAAGGAAACCTCAAAATGTATTTTCCTTGGTTTTTGCTTCACTTGCATTGCTCCTTTTTCGATAACCAAGTTATGTACAACAAAATCCTCATCTAATCCTATTTTAAAAAGTCATGGTGCCTCTTGAGAACCAATGTTGACCTCTTCTATCTCTTCATTCAACCATGTTACCTCAGTTTTCGATGGCATAGGGAATGGTAATTCTCCCAACTACACAATTTTGTCTTCCAATGATTCCTCGAAACATGCTTGTACATCTAAACATCTTTTGTAACTCCTCTTTTCATATATTTTTGGATACTCTATTCTAGCCCCTACGGAATCTAGGAAAGCATCATCATTTTCCCATGAATCAATGGTATATATTACATCCTCATCATCTATTTCACATTCAATTACACAAAAAATCTAATTTTTTGTTCGTTCATCATTTTTAGATAATTCTATGGAAATGATCTAACCAACATGATCATCTCCTTGATACGGAACAACTCTCCATTCACTATGTTTGAAAATTTCATCAGAAGAGGACCTTCGATAGTCTAAACATTGCTGAGGGGAGTGTGGGCAATCCTTTTCTTGGCTTTTCTACCGTCCACCCAAGTATCCCTTGGGACTGATATTATTTATGTCCGCAATGGAATATGAACCAAACTTGATGTTTGTGATGTTAATCCTCTGTAGTGCTTTCCTGTAAATTTGATCATTTTTGCCTAAGATAGCCTCATGTTCTATATTATACGGGAAAAACCTCTCAAGGAGAACATAATTACACTATCTAGCTACCTGCTCATCTACCTCAACCTTGTATACATTCCCTTCAAAACAAAACTTAAAGCATCTATGCAATGTAGATGCTACACCTTCCATATCATCTATCCAAGGTCTCCCAAGGATAAAGTTAAATGAAGGTTTTCCATCTGTGATATAAAAGAGTGTGTTGAGCATCTTTTTCCCAACTTTAATTGAAAGTTTGATGATTCCTGCATATTTCTTAGGAGTACCATCAAATCCCTTGACTCTCATGGTAGTCTCCTCTCTTGGAGGCAACAAATCTGGATCAAATTGAGAAAGCAAATGGGTGGTGGCAATATTCAGTGCTAACCCACCATATATTAGTGACCTCTTGAATGTGCTACCAAAAGCTTCTACTTCAATAAAAAGGGGTGGATGTAACTTTGTCACATCTTTGCTAGGCTTCTCACTAGGGTAAAAAGCAATAACTTCTCTTCTACTCCATATTTCAACTTTTTTTTGCAAAGGTAGTAACTGATATATTTCTATCTATTTGACTATTCTTGAAAATTTGATTCATCATCTCTCTATGAGGTTCTAAAATTTGAAGTAATTCAAATAGACTAACCTTGGCTTGTGTATTCTTGAGTTGTGCAATCAAGTCAAAACTCCTTGGATCTTTGGGAAGCTCTTTTTCACATGTAACTGGATCTATGAATGCTCTAGGCCTTCCTCTTATAAGTGTTGCACATACTTCTTCATGGAAGATCACATTGATATTCTACTCTTCTTTAGTATTATTGAATTTATTAGGGCACTCATAAAATCCATCCTCTATGAGCCTTTGTATCCTATTTCTAAGGATTCCACACCCATTAGTAGCATGTCCCTTAGTTTGATGATATTCACAATACCTATCTTCTTTATACCATGCTGGTCTCTCTGCTGTAAGATCTTCCTCCCATTTAGGCAATGGTTGTAATAGTCCCTTAGTGACAAGATCTTTTAAGATGAACCTAGGAGGTATAGGAAACTTTACAAATTTCCTTTCTTTCTTCTAATCTATATTTTTCGCTACATGGATTAACTTTTCTTTCTTTGGTGATTGTGTTCTTTTGTCCCTTGCCTTAGGCTTATCATCCTCTCCATACTTCACAAGCCCGAATTTTACAAGGACTTTCTATTTCTCTAATAACTTATGGGTCATATCCGAAAATGCTAGATGTGTGTAATCAATGACATGAGGTTGCAAAGGTAAAATAACAGCTTATTTGAAAATATTATTTACCTCCTTTTTAGTAAGCTTAATCTTGATTTGTTGCCACGTCTTCTTGAACCATACAACAAACTTGTCCAGCTTCTCATCACTACCTTATCTCATAGCGCATAGATCTGACACCATGATTTCTTTCTTGATGTTATGTTTATACTATTCCAGGAACAAAGTACTCAATTCTCTGAATGAAGTGACTAATATTTCTGGTAAAGCATAGAACCATTCATGAGCTTCTCCCTCCAAACTATGAGGAAAGAATTTAGCTTGTAGCCTCAAATCCACACTGATTTTTGAGTTCATACTCATCTTTAAACCCTTACAAATATCTCTTGGGATCTCCTTCTCCTTTTAATGTTGAAAAAGTTTTGGATGGTAACATATTTGATAGCAATCTTTTCTTGAAAATATTTATATGGTTAAATTATAAATTTTAAACTAATATTTCAAAGGTTCATGTAATTTTTAACATTTTTTAGAAAATGATATCAACTAGCCAATGTTTTATAAATAAGTTCTTAAAAATTTGAAATATCACCATTACCACTACAATGTTTTGGGATAAAATCACCAAGATTATAAAATCATTTTGCCACTATTTTATTTATTTCATTTTTCATAAATTCCTTATGCATAACACTATATAATAATTGCATATGCTTAAAAGTGTTTAGAGCCTTTTCAAAAAACCCATTTTATGCATATCCTCAAGATCGTTGCATTCCATGAAATTGTTTCTACATCATGCATCTTGTTAAACAATTCTTAGGCCTAATGTATTCATCCACATTTTGCATACATGCCTATTGGGGCATTTGTAGTCACAATATTTTATGCAAAATATTTTTAACTACTCTTTGATGGATGTCCATATGTTATCATATAAAATTGATTTGTGTATTTATTTAATACATTTTAAAACATTTGTTGGCACTTATGTCAAATAATATTAATGATGTCATGGATATTGTTAATATATATCACGACTTACTATGTTCCTTGTTTGTGTAGGTACATGCCGACCTAAGGAGTAGGCCATATTATTATCTATATAAATAAGGGATCTAGTAGTAAGTCCAGGATCAAGAGACGAAGATATACGATCCCATATCTGATCTTGATAATGACAACAACCTTTTAGGTGTCTTTTGACACTGCCATACAAGGCTAGGATTTGTATACTTCCTCATTGCAAGCATTCAAACAAATAAAGTGACCTATCTGAGTATCATACTGCAATCATTACGAGACTGTGTGAAGGTACAAAGTTAGGTTGAAGATGGATTACATTCTAACGAAGACCATTGGCATTCCTCTGTGATGAAAATAGATTTCCCACATTCCTTTTCATCCCAAGCACACCTCCCATGGTCCTATTTTGAGATCAGTCAGCTTTGTGATTTCTAGTGTAGATGATGTTGGCCTCCAAGACTTCATCATTTCCTTTGCTTCATCATTATCAGGTATGCTCTATGAGGTAAGTATACAATTCTAGTTTTGTATGGTGGTTTTCATTTCACTTCAAGCATTTTGTGATTATCTTTCATATCAGCTTATCTGTTATAAATTGCTATTCGTAGCTTCGAATTACAAATCATTTCAGGATTGTGAATGTTAAAATTCATTACTTATTTTTAATAATCTTGCATTCTTGAAATTTTTTGTAAATATTTGGTGAACTTGACATGAAATTATTGTAGTAATTGCACTAAAACCCTAAGGTTTTAGTTAGGACTAAAAGCAATTTTGTGAGTTATTTCAGACATGGATCAGTTAAGAGCAATGCTTCGAAGTCTTTTGAGGAAAGACTTTGATGATTTCTTAGAAGAAATTCAACATGATAGACCCGACAATTCTAAATCAAGAGGGAATAATAGTGGAGAGGGTGACAATGATCATCTTTAGGCAACAATAAAGGGTATGCAAAGATAAATCGATCAATTAGCTAGAGGGTCAGCTCAGCCAGATGACTCTTTCAAATTTGGTAGCCCTCTATCAGATGAGATCTACTTGTGTATGCCACCTGTGGATTATAAAGATCCAAAATTTTGCAAATTCAATGGAGAAGGAGATCCCAAGAGATATTTGTAAGGGTTTAAAGATGAGTATGAACTCAAAAATCAGTGTGGATTTGAGGCTACAAGCTAAATTCTTTCCTCATA
>Ga0115851_100744_pt1 | contig 15787 bp, 14 predicted proteins | sample InSIn2gowninarea_FD_83865 | JGI IMG/M metagenome (GOLD analysis project Ga0115851, IMG submission 83865)
GAAGCTTAACGAGAGCATGTATAGGAGCGTGATTCGACATGTGGGAGTGTGGTTCGGCACATGGCAGTTCCATATTTCCAAGAAGCACACATATCGAGGTTGAAGCGTGGTTCTGTTTTTTGGAAGCACAGTTTTAGGGGCGCTTCGGCCACTGTTCCATATGGTGCACAACTTTATGGGCACTTCAGCAGTGGTTCCATATGGTGTGCAGTTCTGAAATCTGGTGTGTGGGGGGTTCCTACAACACTATTCTCGACTAGTTTCAAATCACTAAAAAATATTGCATCTAATCTCTATTAGAACCATCTCGACCTGAGTGGAAGCTAACTTTGAAAGCACACACTCTAAGAGTTATCTCTGAACACCATTGGTTGGCTCTTAACCGTCCAGGTTGCAAAGGGAAAATCTGAGGGTTAACATAACCTAGGTTACATATTTAGATTGGGATCAAGTGCTATATCATGGAAGAGAAAGGGAAAACTTGTAGTGGCATTGTCATAGATAATGTCAGAATATAGGGTATTAGTTTCAATTACTTGCAAGGCAGTTTGCCTGCAGTCAGTACTATTTTCTCTGTAGGTACTACATGATGGAGCCACTCAACTTCACTGTGACAACAGTAATGTCATCAAGTTGTTTAAGAACCCAGTCTACCACACTTGTATGTAGCACTTCATCAGAGAAAGGTGCAACAAAGAGAGATTGAGCTAGAATTCTGTAGCACTGAAAACTAGGTTGCAAATCTATTCACCGAATCTCTGTGAAAAGAAAAGCTTGTAAAGTCTAAGGGCGGGCTTGGTATGTTGGTCAAAATGAGTCAATGTAACCATTAAGGGGTAGGTTTAAAATGTTAGAAATTAGGTTTTGTGTCCAAGGAGTTATCCTAATGGTTAGAATCATAGTACATACACAAATACATTTGGGTGCTTTTATAGCATTAAATCATAAAGGTAAAATGTGGAAGAAAGAAATGGATCATTTGAGGAAGGCCATTAGTCAATATTAATAATCAGTCCTTGTTATATTGATGTACCCTAAATTTAAGGTAATACTTGATTCATCTTCTCAATAGTATTCTTCATTCGCATTCCTGTGTGTACATTTCTCTCAGTTTGTGCTATGTTACTGCTACTCTTTTTCAAAAGATACATGAATGACATAATTTTTCTCCCTTCTGCTAAGGCACATAGAACCAAAAGATCTAACTCAGCCCTAGAGTCCGCATCTTTGAAACAATGTCAGAATATAATATGCCTTTTTCTATTTATTTGTTTCCTTATAAAAAGCATAAATAAGACAGCAAAAGCACAAAAACAACTTATTTGAGTTTCATACCAGCCAAGCCAGGTAAACATGCACTTCCGCCTGCCAAAACAACAGTCCTGAACCATCCTTCATCTGCAACCTTCCCTACTTCAGATGTATTGCAATGCTCAATGCAGAGTGCCACTGCTCTATGCAAACCCATAGATTGTCTATGTCGAAGTCATAATAAGATACACACGTTGTCAACCTTTTTGAAAATAAACCAAACAAATATAGTTCTACGATGAAAGAAAATAGATGGAAAGGTTCTCCCAAAGAGACACTCCAATCAGTTTGGCCAAAAAAAATATTTTACGAACTTATTTTTTTGGTCAATTAAAGATAAATTGAAAAGTAGCACATGACATTTTTACCTTTGCAATAATTTGCATCTAAATGCCAATTGACAATGCCGCCTTTTCCAGGAGAAAAGAAGATGCTCCAAAGGCATCTTTCCATTCCTTTTTACAAAGTACATCTTTTATTTTTTAAGCACATAGAAAGAACATAAAATATTTACTTGAGACTAAGAAGATACAAATAAGAATATGTGGTAAGTATTGCCTCAGTACTTGATATACAGAACTCATGTATAATACCAAAATAAATAATAGTTAGATATTTGAGGCATATTTTTCTATCAAAGTTATTTTTGTTGATCCTGATTCCTAAAAAGATAAAACCTGTAAACAAATTGAGAATTACCATGTTCATGTAGCATAAGAAGCATTTTTGATGTAGAAGATCTGTATTAAAGTTCTCATAGATCACATCATCATTGACAAATTTGTTGATGAAATCAAAGAACATAAGATGCATTTTTGATGTAGAAGATTTGTATTAAACTTCTCATAGATCACATCCTCATTGACAAATTTGTTGATGAAATCAAAGAGATTTATTTGGGTGAAGAGGTATAGTTAAATTCAACTTAATGAAGAATTGAACAAGGATATGTTTTTATATTATTGGGTCCTTCTTAAGATCTTGAAATGGCATCCTCATGCATGTAATGTAGTTACTAATGCAGCATTCACAGGATGACAATATGAGAAAGATGTATACATGGAAGCGTTATTTGTGGAACAATGAGTTTGAGCCTAGAGGTAATTGCCAAAGCCTTATTAAATTCCCTCACTATACGTGAATTAAATATATGGTAATATGCAGCAATGTCATTTCAATTATTTAGGCCTGTGATTTATAAGACAGAGAACCAAAGTGTGGTTGCTGATGCTTCATCGAGAGTGCTGCAGGGTTATAACCTTTCGTGGTCCAAGAATTAGTATCATAAGAAACTAAAGTGGCTAAGAGGATAGGAGTAAAATCTATTGAGCTAAGAAGCCTTATTTAGAGATTGAAAATTGACATAAAATTTATTTAATGTCCCCTGGTCACCAAAATAGGTCATGGACTCCAGTACAATACGTGTTAGTTTTCTTGTGAACATAGCACCCGGTATTTAATTCTTAGCAGAAAACTTACAAAATAAACACACAGCTAGGCTCGTAACAAAATATTAGCGAAAGCAAATATAATGATCTCAATCACAATGTTACAAACAGATTTCTGCCCAACAAGTTTTTCATTAACAAACCCAAACTTATGTGGGCTCCTGTCCTTGGATAATGGCCCACCTGAGAAAATACAATATAAAATAACTTGATCTAATCCAACAGATCTTCCTTAGATTGGTGCTCAAACTCTCCTGCATATCTAGATCTCCAGCCTCTTTGCACTCCCTTGGACCCAACACACCACTAATTGACATGCCACTCTCAATCTTGTATTGTTATGTCTTTCTCCTTCCCCCTAGCCTTGCTTTAATAACTTTACATTGAGCTATAATCTTAACCCTAACACTAATCTCAAAATGATTAATGACTGAGATAAGATCTTGCTGGTGATTTGGGGGTAGCATCGGATGTGCTCTAGCCATGACAATTGGTGAAGAAGCTAAAGCACATGAGATCTCCATGACCCAGAAATGATTTGGGCAGATTCTACCCGGTTAGGGAGATATTAAAATAATTAATATTTTTAATGGAGTTCCTAAGTCTAAATTTAGGGAAAATAAAATATTAATGGGTATTTATATAAAACTGGGTTAGAAGGTTCTAAATGACATAATCAAGCCAAATCTAATTTTAGCTGTTGATTGGAGATGTAATCTCGACCGTTGAAAGACCAATAAGAAAAGTATAAGAGGAGGCTTGAGGATTAGTGGGAGAATACATCAGGGTGATTAGTGATTCAATTTTCTAGAGCGGGGTTTGCTAAGAGAAATCGAATTAGTGATTAGTTGCAGCGAGGGGCAATGAATACGAGGCAGAGAGGCAGAGATAGTGCCGAGAGAGGTAGAAGCTGAGCTAGAGGGAGCCACACAGAGGCAAAAGAGACTGCGCAGAGGCCAAAAGCGCCTACGTCATCCATGCAGAGGCTGCAGGATCGATGCAGAGGACTGTAGAGGCTGTGCAGTGCCTCAGAGGGCTGATGCAGAGGGTTTTGGGCTAATGCTGAGGCTAGGTGGGTTGATGCTGAGCTTCAAAGTGTGTTGGAGAGGGTTTCATGGGGCAGACTTTCCGAATAGTTGCTTTTGAATAGAGAGGTATTACTACCATATTATTTTCTCTGTAGGGTGAGCTAGTTTGGCACCTAGTTGTACTCAAATAGGTTGCATAATAAAATAACCCTCTTAATTGTTGCACTGGTTTTCCCAAGTTGGGTTTTTTCAGGGATGATTTGTCCAAAAATAATGGTGTCACTTGTGTGTTTGCTATTTCTTTCAGCTGTTGATCTGTAGATGGTTGAGACTGTATTGTGTTTATTTTAGTATTTATATGGTTAAATAACTTGTTCGTAATTAACAAGTAGGAGAAATAAACCAAAGAATACAAATAAAATTTATAACGAGTAATACTTAGAAATTTCAACATGGTATGAAAGCGTGGTTGTAGATCATAGGAGAGTTGAAGGCATCATCGAATTAGATCATTTGTAGCAGAAACAGTTGTCCCAAGTGAGAGAGGTTGTTCCTAGCAAAAAGCAGCATAGAAGGGTTGACACAGAGGGATTGCGTCATTAGTTTGGGCCAAAGAGAGGCCAGTACAGAGGCTGAGGAGGGCAGCAAAGGCTTAGAAGAGTCATGCAGAGATGAGGAGGGTTGACGCAGTTGGCTAGGAAAGAATTTCAGCCAGTGCCAGGATTGCGCAGAGCCTAGAGGCTTAGTCCTTCAGTTGCTAGGGCATAGGAAGCTGTGGGCAGATTGCGGGAGTGAAGTTGGTGGGGTGTAGTTATTGCCGAGATAGAATAGTACCTAATGAGGCAAAACCAAGGTAGAGGGAGTCGCTACCTAGGCAGATTTCTAGCCAAGAAATCCAGATCAGTGTTGCAGGTGCATAGGAGATCGGAGAGGTGCGACTCGACAGTTGGCAAGCAGATTTCCAGGAGGGAAATCGAGACTCAGAGGGAGTCTAGCAGAGAACTTCCAGATGGGAAGTAGAGACTTAAAGGGAGTCGAAGAAAGAACTTCCAGAGCGAAGTAGAGACTCAAAGGAGTCGAAAGGAAGAGAAGAGAGATGGCCATGAATGGACTGAGGGATTGGGACAAGCTGGACGGGGCATCCAACTTTGTGGTCTGGAAGGCCAGGATCCTGTCCATTCCAGATAGACATCGTATCAAGGCCTTCGCCTTGAGAATAGTGGCTATCCCAGTTGATCTAGATAACAATGAAAAGTACGAGGAAGCAATGGCCAAGGCGAAATGCATAACCTTGATGGGGTCAAGGATCATGTGGTCCAACATATTGCTGAGAAGGAAACGAAAAAGGAAATGTGGGACACCTTGAAGATGTTGTATCAGCACACTTACGTGCAGAGGAAGATGTTACTTGAGAATCAACTGTGGTCATACCAGATGCAAAAGGGGGAGCCACGCCGGATGGAGTTGATGGTGAGGACTGCTCTAAACGCATTCTTCGAGAAGTGGAGAAATTCGTCCAAAGTATTATGGGTAGAGAGAATCTTCTAGATTAAGAAGAATTGTGGGCAGCTCTTCGCCAAGAAGAGATCAGATGGCTGTCCAACATGGGAAGTAGCAGCAAAGGAGTCCAGATCAAGAAAGAGGAGGAAGAGGACGCAGCTTTGGCATCTGTGAGGAAGCAGGAGAAGAGGAAGAAAAAGGACCTCTCCAAGATTAAGTGCTTCAACTGTGGGGAACTGGGACATTATGTGAACCAGTGTTCGAGGAAGAAGAATAAGGGAGAGGTGTCTGACTCCAAGGTAGTGCTAGTGAAGGCGGAAAAGGAGTTAGAAGAGGATGACGATTGTGCCATGAGTGCTCATGTACCTCTAGAGAAGAGGTGGGGAGACACTGAGTTGTAGTCAGGAGGACTACAGGTGATGAGGGGCAGGATCCTTGAGGTACCCAAACTCTTGGATTATACCTGGCTATGGGAGCCCCGAAGTGAGAGTAGGAGGATGGCGAATGTCAGTGGAAATGGATGCGAATGAAGCTGTAGAGAGTGCTACAATGCATTATTCCCAGACAGCACAGAGAGGGTTGCAGCAGTGCGAGAGGCACAAAGGAGGTTACAACAGTGAAAGATGGCACAGAGAGGTTGCAGTGGTGCGAGAGGCAGGGAGTTGTTGCAGCAACACAGAGGCAATAGAGGGAGCATTAGATAGCGACAAAGAGAGCTTCAAGATCGAAAGTGTTTCTAGCCTGATAGGGATGTCAGTAGTTGGGTGGATCAGTTACTTATTTCTCAGTAACTAAGTTGGAGTGTAGTAGCAGTTAGCAATAGCACGATGCAGCATGATGAGAAGGGGTTGCAGTGCAAATGCAGTGATGGGAGAAAGGACCAACAGCAACATGGATGCAGAGGGAGCTGTCGTACGGATGTAGAGGGAGATGTTGTACGGATGCAGCAGTGGCAGTGGCAGAGCCATGGGCAGCAGTACAAGATGCAGCAGTGGAGAGGATGTTGGGTGGGGAGGCCTAGCATCAGCACAGGTACCGGTGCTGTATAATCAGAGTGATGCTCAGTGTGGAGTTTTACTAGAGCACAATCTTCGCTAAGAGGGAGTGTTGATTTGGGGTAGCATCGGATGTGCTCTAGCTATGAAAATTGGTGGAGAGGCTAAAGCACATGAGATCTCCAAGACCCAAAATGGTTTGGGTAGATTCTACCCGATTAAGGATATATTAAAATAATTAATATTTTTAATGGAGTTCCTAAGTCTAAACTTGGGAAAAATAAAATATTAATGGGTATTAATATAAAATTGGGTTAGAAGGTTCTAAATGACATCGATCAAGCCAAATCTAATCTTAGTCGCTGATTAGAGATGTAATCTCGGCCGTTCAAGGACCAACAAGAAAAGTATAAGAGGAGGCTTGAGGGTCAGTTGGAGAATACACCAGGGTGATCAATCATTCGATTTTCTAGAGTGGGGTTTGCTTAGAGAAATCAAATCAATGATCAGTTGCAGCGAGGGGCAGTGAGTATGAGGCAGAGAGGCAGAGATAGTGCCTAGAGACCAGTGCAGAAGCAAAGAGTGGCAGACGTTGAGCCAGAGGGAGCCATGCAGAGGCAGAAGAGACCGCGCATAGGCGAGAAGGGCCTGCAGAGGCTGTAGGATTGACGCAGATGGCCGTAGAGGCTGCGCAATGCCTCAGAGTGTTCTGGGTTGACGGTGAGGCCAGGTGGGCCGACGCTGACCTTCAGAGTGTGCTGGAGACGGTTTCGTGGGGTAGACTTTCCGAATAGAGAGGTATTACTGCTAGATTATCTTCTTTGTTGAGTGAGCCGGTTTTGCACCTAGTTGTACTCAAATAGACTGCATAATAAAATAATCCTTAGAATTGTTGCACCAGTTTTCCCAAGTTGGATTTTTCTGGGGACGAGTTGTCCAAAAATAACGGTGTCACTTGTGTGTATGCTATTTCTTTCAGCTGTTGATCTATAAATGGTTGAGACTGTATTGTGTTTATTTCAGTATTTATATGGTTAAATAACTAGTTCGTAATTAACATGTAAGAGAAATAAACCAAAAGAATATAGATAAAATTTCTAACGGGTAATAATTAGAAATTTCAACACTTGCCTTACTTGAGATCAGTGGATAAGAATAAAACAAAATCACTAAAGTAAATTACTTTACTTTTCTTAAGTTTCTATTAGCTCAATAAGCCAACATATTAATATGTGCTTTCTTTCTAAGTTAGACTTAGGCTAAGTTACATCAAAAACTTGCTCACCCTAGAGCAAGTGTTCCAAGGAGAACGTGAGTTGCACACCTAGATACAAGGACTGTGTAGAAGTACTTGCTCGAGCTACAAAAATCAACAATATGTACTAAAAATTCTAAAGAGAGTGCATAGTGAATCTCCCAGCAAAGAGAACAGTAAAATATAAGATAAGATACTTTTATTATTGTTAAAAAAATGATTGAAGAATAAGAAAATGGGATTATAAAATACAACCACTAAATATATATAAGTAACACTAAATCATAGCTCGCGAAAAGGAAGACCAAAAAAAATAAACCCATCCTCCCACCCTTCAAACAACAAAGGTGATCTAATTTCTCTTTTCATTTGTACCCATAATAGAGATGTTCACACCAAGGGCTTGCAAAATCATTTCGTCGAGTGAAAATATTCAAGAATTTAGATTTGGGAATAATATCTTAGGGAATTGAGAGAGGAAAGCATCCTAGAATTTATGGAATTTGAGCTATGAAACACTTGTCGTAGTCCCATATAACTCATGTAAAAAGAGCTCCGTTCCACAACTTTTATGCAAAGTTCTACCAAGTTTCTGGGACAGGGGGATGCGAAAACGAGGGGACGCATAAGGGTGTGTGTGGGAGCACTCCCAAATTTTATGGAAATTCAGGGGAGACGAGGGGGCATGGGGGCATATTGTTGAAATTTTTAAGTCTAATTGTTAGAAATTTTATCTGTATTCTTCTGGTTTATTTCTCCTACTTGTTAATTACAAACAAGTTATCTAAACATATAAACATCGAAATAAACATAATACAGTCTCAACCATCTATAGATCAACAACTGAAAGAATAGCAAACACACAAGTGACACCGTTATTTTTGGACAACTCATCCTCAGAAAAACCCAACTTGGGAAAACCGGTGCAACAATTCTAAGGGTTTATATTATTATGTAGTCTATCCTTGAGTACAACTAGGTGCCAAACTGGCTCACTCGATAGAGAAAAATAATCGACAATAATACCTCTATTCAGAAGTAGATATTCAAAAAAATTGCCCCACGGAACCCTCTCTAGCACAACTAAAGCACTGTGTCAGCCTCAAACCCCTCTGCGTCAGCCCTCTAAGGAACTGCGCAACCTCTACGGCCTTTTGCATCACTCCTGTTGCCCTCTGCGTGTATGATGCAGGCCCTTTTGGCTATGCGTTGTCTCTGCTAAGCTCTGTGTGGATTGCTCTGGCTTCTGCATCTGCCTCTTTGCCTCTGCGCTAGTCTCTCAGCACTATCTCTACCTCTGTTAAGTTATGGTATGTTCTATGCTTATAACATATTACTTCTTTTTCTTATTATATTCCATAGATTAGCAATCACATGTACACAAAGTAAAGTGCAGATAGAACATTAAACGATCGACAGAAAACAAGCCAAGACAAGAGACACAAGATGTGGGGGCTAGCCAGGGACAAACCCCACAATGTGTGGGGAAACCCTTTGATCAAATCTTCTTTTATCTTCAATAATTCAGCAGAGAGAAATAGTACAATAAATCTGATTCATATCAGCAGTAGCAAACCCTAGATCAGCAGCATCAGCATTAGCGGCTTCATTATCAAACTAGGGCAGACGATATCTCACAAACCGACCGTCGGATTGACTTCATTCCACCACCAAAAGTTTCGGATTTTAGAGGAGGTTAAGATGAACCTACAGCGCAGTTCAGATGAGGAGATCTTCTAGGCCACACAGGTCAATCTTTACTTCTGCAGTTGCAGCTTCAGTTTCAGCAGTTTCCGGCTTCAAACTAGGGAAGTCGATATCTTGCAAACCGTTCGTCGAATTGACTTCATTCCACCACCAAAAGTTTCAGCTTTCAGAGGAGGTTCAGATGAACCTACAGCGCAGTTTAGATGAGGAGATCTTCTAGGCCACGCAAGTCAATCTTTACTTCTACAGTTGCAACTTCAGTTTCAGCGGTTTCCGGCTTCAAACTAGGGCAGTCGATATCTTGCAAACTGACCGTCAGATTGACTTCATTCCACCACCAAAAGTTTCGACTTTTAGAGGAGGTTCAGATGAACCTACAGTGCAGTTCAGATGAGGAGATCTTCTAGGCCACGCAAGTCAATCTTTACTTCTGCAGTTGCAGCTTCAAATTCAACAGCTTCCGGCTTCACATGTGTGAGAGAGAGACCCATTTCAACGCAGTAGAGAAGAGACTCATTTCTGCGCAGTAGAGAGAAAGAGAGATGTGATGAGATGAGTGATTCCAAATGAGGAAAAGTCCTCTTATATTGATGCAGGAGCATCAGGACGGGACAGCAATGTGCGAAATTGCCCACATGTTGTGGCTTGACAAATCGGATTTCATTTGCTGTTGATTGTAGTATTACTATGAGAGTCGAGTTCATAATTAGTTTGTATTGTAATAAGTGAAATCTCTCCATTTAGTGATAAGATTTGTTAGGCGCATCAAAATATTTCTGTTGGAATAAATTTATGTAAGATTACCTTATCTATCTGTTAGAGTAATTAGTGGAAAATATGTAGACAAATTGTAACCAGCAAGGGGATTCTCCGTAGAAGAACTGGCCATGGAATCCGCAACAGCATCGAAACAAATCCTTACCGCCACTCATATTCGGTAATTATTATAACAGAAGCTAAGAAGGGGCGATTCTGGTGGCAATTATTTGTAAACTGAAGATCACTGACATTTAATACTTTGGAGCGTATCAACGCCAATTCCTCGTGGGCAATCTTGATTCAGAGCGCCTGAAATCTGGTAAATTGTTATAAACATATGTGTTATATAGCTGTTCTGACGACCAATTGTGGCAAATATAGCTGTGTTGGACCGGAATATCAGTCAATCATCGAACCTGTTTTAATGAGCTAGAAGGCGGCGAATGGGGGACACGTATTCATTGAAAAAAATTTCGGTCAAGGGGAATGGAAAGAGACCGGCCACATTTTGTTAAAAAAAACAGTAATCTATAATCGGCATTCGGTGATGGAATGTAGAGGGATTTCTACAGATTAAGGCGCATTATGTAATTGTATATGATAGTCTGGAATTGGCTCAGGGATCGATAGTGTGATATTTTTTTTACATATCAAAGTCTTTATATGCCGGAGGCTGTGTTCAACCAGCGTTTTTTTTAGTTCTTTTTTATTCAGACAGTCATGTCTGTCAAATAAGAATCTGCGTTTTTTCAAATACTAAATGGGCCGAAGTGTTTGTTTTCCTTTTGGTTAAAACCAGTAGTTGTTGTCTATTATGCGTGGTAAAAGAATGTGATGTGCTGCGCCAGTAATGAACCAAGGAAGAATCCAGTTTTATGTTTGTTGAGAAACAGAGTTTCTATTTTGGTAGTTCGGCATTTTAGAAGTTAAGCAGATTGATATGTATGTATACTGAGATCTGTTGCTTGCAAATTGAGCTCAGAATTTCAGGTACATCATTTTTTTGGTATCAGAGCGAAAAAGATACAGGTGTTTGCAGCAAAGATGCCGCCAAGGAGGGGAATTGGTCGAGGAAGACCAGATCCAAATGCCATTCTGTTGGACGAAGTGCGGAGTTTGCGTGCACGAATGGAGGCAATGGAAACAGCCCAAAGAAGAGCGCCTGACAAGGGAGCTGAGAGCCCTGCAGAAGAATCCGATACAGAGGTTGAAGCAGAAGAAGATAATGAAAATATCAAAATCCTTAAGATGCTGGCAAAGGTTGGAGGCAAACCCAAAATGGAGATTCCTATGTACGAAGGGAGTCTAAATGCCGAAGAGCTCACGGATTGGGTCAGATCCATAGATCAGTACTTCGACTATGAAGAGATTGAAGAAAACAAGAAGGTAAAATTTGCAGTCACTAGATTGAAAGGTCATGCAGCCATCTGGTGGGACGAGTTACAGACATCAAGAACAAGAAAGGGGAAATCTAAGATCAAGCAGTGGGATAAAATGGTAAGCAAACTGAAAGCCAATTTTTTGCCTAAAGACTATCATTTGAATCTTTTTAAGCAGATGCAAAATCTGAAGCAAAAAGGAATGTCTGTTAAAGAATATACTGAAGAATTTTACAGGTTAAGCATCAGGACAGGGCATGTAGAAGATGATTTGGAGAAAGTAGCCAGATATGTTAATGGGCTAAGGTATGAGATCCAAGATGAGATTAGTCTGTTAAGTTTGAAAACTGTTGAGGATGCCTATCAAGCCAGTTTGAAAGCAGAGGAGAAAATACTGCGGAAACAGAATCAAAGAAACAGAGGGAAGAGCTCAGCAAGAGGTAGAGGATCAACCAGATATAGAGGAACACAGCATCAGTTTGAAGCAGGAAGTTCAAGCGGCAAATCACCACAGATGGGTGAATCTAGCAGAGGGAGATTCGCACCCAGAGGAAGAGGGCGAGGAAGAGATGTTAGGTGTTATACTTGTGGAGAATGGGGACATATGTCACGGGACTGTCCTCATAACAAAACAGCAAGCCAGAGGGGTGCAAATGTGGCTGAGGCAGAGCCGGAACCACCTCGACTTGTAGAGAAGGAAGAACCACCAGAAGAAGGTGAATCATTGCTGCTCAGAAGAATTTTGCTGAGATCAGAAAAAGAGATTGGAGAACCTGCGCAAAGGAAGAACTTGTTCAGAACTACATGCAAATCAAAGGGTAAGTGTTGTAAGGTTATAATTGATAGCGGGAGTACTGACAATCTTGTGTCTACAGAGATGGTGGAAAAGCTTGGGTTAACAAGGAGAGCACATCCTGCACCTTACAAAGTATCTTGGCTTCAGAAGGGTCATCAAGTCATCGTGACAGAACAGTGTAATGTGGAAATGCAGATTGGCACATACAAAGATGTGATTTTATGTGACATAATGCCCATGGATGTATGTCACCTGTTATTGGGGAGACCATGGCAATTTGACCGAAAGGCGATTCATGATGGAAGAAGAAATACATATACCATAGAAAAAGATGGAGTTAAGCATACGTTGCTGCCAGTGAAGAATGATGCTGATAAAGAGCTGCCTGAAAATAGTATTATGTTGGTGAGTGGTAAGGAACTACTACAGGAGGTGGATAAAAGCGAAGGGATGCATTTCGCTATCGTGGGAAGGCCAAAGGTAATTTTAACCTCCACAAATTTAAATGAATTGCCTGAAGAAATTCAATCTGTATTAAATAGCTACATGGATATCATTGTGGATGAATTGCCGAATGAATTACCACCAATTAGAAGTATAAGTCACCATATCGACTTAATACCAGGAGCAAGTCTACCTAATAAAGCTGCATATAGATTAACTCCTCAGGAAAATGCAGAAGTTGCAAGACAGGTTCAAGAACTGATGGACAAGGGGCTGATTCGAGAAAGTCTGAGTCCGTGTGCTGTGCCGACGGTGCTTAGTCCGAAAAAGGGAGGAGAATGGCGCATGTGCACCGATTCCAGAGCTATCAACAAGATAACAGTCAGGTATAGATTTCCTTTGCCCAGGATGGATGATTTAATGAATTGTTTAAGTGGATCCAGGTACTTTACTAAGATAGATCTGAAAAGCGGGTATCATCAGATCAGAATTCGGGAAGGCGATGAGTGGAAAACAGCTTTCAAAACCAACAGTGGATTGTATGAGTGGTTAGTGATGCCTTTTGGGCTCACTAATGCGCCCAGCACATTCATGAGACTAATGAATGAGGTTCTGAAAGAATATACAGGTAAATTTGTTGTTGTCTACCTTGATGATATTTTAGTTTTCAGCAAAAGTAAAGAGGAGCATTTGGAACACTTGAAGTTAGTTTTGGAAACTCTGCAGAAAGAGAAACTACTAATCAATCTAAAGAAATGTAGTTTCATGAAAGAGGAGCTGGTATATTTGGGATTTGTGATTTCCAGAGACAGTTTGAAAATGGATCCGGAGAAGGTACAAGCAATCAGAAACTGGCCTACTCCCAGGAGTGTATTCGAGGTAAGAAGTTTCCATGGACTTGCTAGTTTCTACCGAAAATTTATAAAGGGATTTAGTCAAGTTTGTGCACCAATCCTTGAGACAATCAAGGAGGCCAATCAGCCATTTCGATGGACAGAAGCAGCTGATAGGAATTTTAATCTGTTGAAAACAAAGATAACAGAGAAGCCTATTCTCGCATTGCCAAATTTCGAGAAAGTCTTTCAAGTGGAAACCGATGCAAGTGGAGAAGCAGTTGGTGCAGTGCTAAGCCAAGAGCAAAGGCCGATAGCATATTTCAGCGAGAAGTTAAATGATGCAAAGAAAAAATATTCTTCTTACGATAAAGAATTTTACGCTATTGTGCAGGCATTAAAAAAGTGGAGGCATTACTTGCTACCGAAGGAGTTCATCTTATATTCAGACAACCATGCTTTGCAGTTTATTAATAATCAGCCAAAGCTAAATCAGAAGCACGCCAAGTGGGTGGAATTTCTGCAAAGTTTTACTTTTGTAATAAAGCATAAAAGTGGTAAGTCTAATAAAGTGGCGGATGCATTAAGCAGAGTAAGTTTTCTTTTGCAAGAATTTAAAGTGGGTGTTGTAGGTTTTGATGAAATGATAGAAATGTATAAGGATGATGAGGATTTTAAAGACATCTACACAACAGTGCAGAATCCGGTGAGCAATAACAGAAGTCAATGGATGGATTACCTTGTTCAAGGAGGCCTGTTATTTAAAAGCAACAAATTATGCATTCCTAAATGTTCCATGAGAGAGAACATCATTAAAGAGAAGCACAGTGGAGGATTGTCTGTTCATTTTGGACAAGACAAAACTTTCGCTCAGGTGAATGCTTTTTATTATTGGCCTAGAATGCAAACTGATGTTAAAAAGTTTGTTGAGAAATGCAGGGTATGCCAGTATGCCAAAGGAAGGAGTCAAAATACCGGACTATATCAGCCATTACCCATACCAAATCGACCATGGGATGCAGTGAGTATGGAATTTGTTTTGGGTTTGCCAAAAACTCAGAGAGGAAACGATTCTATTTATGTTGTTGTAGACAGATTTTCTAAAATGGCTCATTTTATTGCTTGTAAGAAGACTAATGATGCCACACACATAGCAAATTTGTTCTTTTCAAAGATTGTAAGATTGCATGGTTTACCTGTAAGTATTGTATCAGATCGAGACACTAAATTTGTAGGGCATTTCTGGAGGACACTTTGGAAGAAACTGGGAACTAAACTCAGTTTTAGTTCAGCTTACCATCCTCAAACGGATGGTCAAACTGAAGTTGTAAACAGAAGTTTGGGGAATATATTAAGAAGTTTGGTACATCAGAATCCCAAACAGTGGGATTTGGCATTAGCTCAAGCTGAATTTGCTTACAACGACACACCAAACCGAAGCACTGGAATGAGTCCATTTCAGATTATCTTTGGAATGCATCCGAGAGGAGTATATGAGCTAAGAGACTTGGGGAAACAGGAAGCCAGAAGTGCAAGTGCTGAAGATTTTGCTGAACAAATGCAGAAGCTACAGGAAGAGGTTAAAGGTAAACTACATGAAAGTAGCCAGAGATACAAGCAGAGAGCAGATTTGAGAAGGAGAGAAAAAGAGTTTCAGGTAGGAGATTTGGTCATGGCATATTTGAGAAAAGAGAGATTTCCTACAAAAACTTACAATAAGCTGAAACTGAAGAAGATAGGGCCATGTAAAATCAAAAGGAAATTTTCAACCAATGCATATGAGGTTGAGATGCCGGAAGGGATCGGAATATCTCCCATTTTTAATATTGCAGACTTGTATCCATTTAGGGAGGCAGAAACAGAATTGCAGACTGAAGCTACAGGTGATGAAGTTCAAACTATGGATTGGAAAGAACAGGTACTAAAAACATTCAAGAAAGAAGTTGAAGCTATTTTAGATCAGAGGATATCCAAGAAAACTCGAGGGCAGACATATTTTCAGTATCTTGTCAAATGGAAGGAGCACCCAGTGGAAGATTCCAGTTGGTTGACGCAATTGAATTGCAGAAATATGGCATAAATCTTGAAAGTTTAAAGAACCAATCTTTTCTTCTCCGGGAGTCTGATGCAGGAGCATCAGGACGGGCCAGCAATGTGGGAAATTGCCCACATGTTGTGGCTTGACAAATCGGATTTCATTTGCTATTGATTGTAGTATTACTATGAGAGTCGAGTTCATAATTAGTTTGTATTGTAATAAGTGAAATCTCTCCATTTAGTGATAAGATTTGTTAGGCGCATCAAAATATTTCTGTTGGAATAAATTTATGTA